>Ga0208666_1000011_pt1 | contig 62423 bp, 56 predicted proteins | sample 5B_taG_FD_184078 | JGI IMG/M metagenome (GOLD analysis project Ga0208666, IMG submission 184078) | Marine viral communities from the Subarctic Pacific Ocean - 5B_ETSP_OMZ_AT15132_CsCl metaG (SPAdes) (version 2) | ecosystem: Environmental > Aquatic > Marine > Oceanic | place: Pacific Ocean...
AGTATGCCAATCAAAAATATGGTTGGTATCATTGTAGCGGTTGCTATGGGTATCTTTGCATACACTGAAGTTACTGCTAGACTTACATCACTTGAAACATCAAGAGAATTATTCCAAGCTGACTTACTTAAAAAGTCAGAACAAAAACCAACTGATCAAGAACAGTTTATGTTATTGGAATCAGTTTTTGCTGACGTAGAAAAACTTACAGAAAATCAAGAGCAGAACATGACTAATAAAGTCAATATAGAATTTTTAAAAAACCAATTAGAAAAAGCATTAAAAGATATTGAAGATTTAAAAGATAAAGTAAGACAAAATGGTAATGGTCATGATTGAAATAGTGGTAGCATTATTATTAGTAATTAATTCAGAGATAAAAGAAGCTCGTATACAACCCGATCTTAGCACTTGCCTTAAAGGTAAAAGATTAGCAAATCGTACAAACACTGGTAGTAATATTGTTTACCAATGTGTGCGTAGCAAGGCAGAGCTTGAAAAAAATATTGATGGGTCCTTATCAATCAAGAAACTTATATTGGAGTAATTATGGCAAAGACACCAGCATGGCAACGTAAAGAAGGCAAGAATCCTAAAGGAGGATTAAATGCTAAAGGTAGAGCTTCTTATAACAAAGGTCGTACAAAGACCGGCAAGAAGAGAAACTTAAAAGCACCAAGTAAAAAAGTAGGCAACAAACGTAGAGCTAGTTTCTGTGCGAGGATGAAAGGCATGAAGAAGAAATTGACTTCAGCTAAAACTGCAAGAGATCCTAACAGTAGAATTAACAAAGCACTTCGTGCTTGGAACTGTTAATGAAACGTAAGACTTGGGTTAAAAGAGAAACAGTTAGGCTTTGTGGTTATTGTGAAGAATGTAATAAAGAACTATTGAGTAATGAAGGCGGATGGATTATAACTCATACCAAGAAGTATTTTTGCCATGATGGTAAAGATGGTTCTTGTTTTGATAACTATTGTAAACGTAAATTAAAGGAGAAACAATATGCCGGGATATAAAATGAAGAAACCAATGACAAAAAAGAAAGTTAAGAAAGCAAAGAAAGCTAAAAAATCTAAAGGGAGAATGTACTAATGTTAAAAGGTAAACAGAAAAATCTTCCACCTGCATTAAAGAAAAAAATTATTGCAGCAAAAATGAAGAAGAATAAAAATAAAAAGAAAAAATAATGGCAACTAAATCTGTAAAAGCACCTAAAGGTTTTCATTGGATGAAAAAAGGTTCAACCTTTAAACTGATGAAAGGTACTTATAAACCACATAAAGGAGCTGTAAAGATGGCAAAGTTTACAGTACAAAAGAAACATGGCTAAACTATGTGCTAAAGGTAAGGCTGCTGCCAAACGTAAGTTTAAAGTGTATCCATCTGCGTATGCAAACATGTATGCAGCCGGTGTATGTAGTGGTAGAATAAAACCTAAAGCTACAAAGAAAAAAAGAAAGTAATGTCAAAAGGTTTACGATCTTGGGTACAAGCTAACTGGGTAGATATTGCTAACCCTAAAAAGGGTGGTGGCTTTCCGAAGTGTGGTCGTAGTGGTGGGGAAAAAAGAAAGAACTATCCCAAGTGTGTTCCTGCTGCTAAAGCTAGGTCCATGTCTGCAAGTCAGAGAGCTGCTGCAGTATCAAGAAAAAAGAAAGCTGAAAGAAAAACTAGACAAGGTAAGAAACCTAACTACGCAAAAACATAACTATTATTCTTTAATAGTTTCTGCTACAGTTTCTTTTATCTTTTCGTACTCTTGCCACAAAGTTTTTTCCGGTGACCAAAATCTTCTTTGATCTCGTTTCATCTCTATTGAATGTAAAACTGTGGTATGATCTTGTCCAAAGTATCTACCAATATCTGTTAAACCCATATTATATTTTTCAAATAATAAATTATGAATAACATTTCTAGCTCTAACTATGCTTGATGTTCTTGACTTACCCATCAATGTTTCTTTGTGAACCTCAAAGTAAATACAAATTTTATTTATAACTGATTGTACATCAGATGGTTTCGGTGTTTTAAAACTAAAACCTACAATCTTTTTATTTGGTGGCGCAACTTGAACCGGTCTTTTTCTATCCTGCATTTCTTTGCAGCCATTGATAAAACCAAGTCTATAAATTTTTTTTTTATCTTCGCTTAACAAATCGTATGATGATTTAACTTCATAAATAAATTCATTTTGATTTAGATATTTAATATGATTTTCGTATACATTGTTTATATTTTTGGTCATAGATCCCCTACGTTTCCTTCAGTTTTTTTTAAAAAATTAAATTAATAAGTTTATCTTCTCATTAATTCTTCTTTTGTCTGCTCTATCTTCCATATTAATCTGTAAGAATCTTTCTGATACTTACCGACTTTTTGTTTTGCTTCCAGATACTTCTCATGCTTCTTTGCTTGAAGATCCTTTAGCTTCTGCAGACGCAATCTGATCTGTTCCATCATGCTCCTTTTGTACTGTTGTAAAATCAATCTTTAAATTATTGATCTTACATTCTACAAGCTCTCCATTATTGGAGTTGTTTGCAGCCTTCTTTACATCATCAAATAGTTCAATCATTTGAAATGAACACTCACCATTGATAATTCTTCGGTATTTTTTCATACTTTATCCTTTTTGGCAACCTCTTTTTTGTGTATCTCTCTGGTCATTTTATTATATACACTAAGGTCCAAATAGTTATCTGCTTTAAAATTTTTTGTTGATCTATATAGTTTTAGAGCCATCATTAATTGACCTACTTGATATGGTTTTATTCTTTTTTTTAAACTACCAAACAATATAATTGTAAACATTTCTGCTAATAAAACAAAGTTTTCTTGATAGTCACCATAATCTTTTTGTCGATCATCAATAACTTTCTTTTCAATTTCTTGATCTATATCTGTTATTTTCTTATCCATATTGAGAGAGGTGTCTTGGGGAAGAAAACTACCGAAAGGGAACTAGAAAGAAAAACTCCCCCAAGACTAGATATAAGTTAATTAAAACTTATATGATTGTTTGTTACCATAATTAGGTTTGCTTTGAAACCCTTTATTTGAGGTTGCAGGTTTGTCAGTATTGGAAGTAGGTGGTGAAATCTTGACAGTTATACCAACAACATTTCCTTCTCCATCCTGTTCATCCCAAGCGCACTGGTTCCACCAACTACCATCTGCCATCTTCACACCTTTGGTCCACTTCTTTCCTTCTGGCGCATTTTCGTTTGGTGGTGCTACCCAATCCGGTTGCTTCGCTTCATTCTTGTTATGGTTTCTTACAAGATTACACCATACTACATCTTCACTCATTGTTTTCTCCTTTGTTATCATCAGCTTTGTTGCATAGTTTCAGCTAACTGCTGATCATTTGTTAATTGTAATTCACGAGTTTCGGCAATATCTGTTACCTGTCTGTATGCTCGTAAATTATTTCTCATTAGAAAATCAACATCCTTTCTAATTAAATCTTTAACTTCATTAAATTCAGCTAAAGAGTTAGTTGCTTTCAAAGCACGTTTCATTTCTTCTACATCTATAGTATCATCCATATATGTAGGTTCTTCAACAGATTGCTCTGTAGAATCTTCTTCAAATGGTTTTGGCTCATAGCCATCCTCATCTTTAATGCCTGTTTTTAAATTTAATAAATTTAAGAACGCATACTTTCTTGAGTATGACATAGCATTTCCGGTTCCAAACTTATCAAGGTTTCCAAATGCAGAGCAGCCATCAACAAGTATATGTTGTGTTGGATCATCTACATCATAAACTTTCATAGTACATACGACCATAACTTGTTTAATGTTTGGTACAATCTCTGTTAAATAATTACAAGTCGCATACAATCCATTGTCAAGCAATGCTTGTGTTGCTACCTCTTGAACTTTGTCGTGCAAAAGTGGGTTGAAGTGCATCCCATTTGCTTTTGCAGCTTTCTTCACTGCACCTGCGCTCAAACAAGCGGCATGTAGTTTTTGATATATATTTCTTTTAGTCATTTTTCCTTTCACAGTTTTTTTTGTTTATATCTTTTTGCCAATTAGAATTTTTTTCTACTTTCCAAACGTAAGAAGTAACTATTGTATTATTATTTACAGTACACTTCTTACCAAATACTAATTTGGTTTTTGTTTCTTCGTGTGCAAATGCACTTGTTGTTATTATTAAAGACAACAACACTACTATTATTTTACTCATGTTTTTATTCCCCATAGGTTAGTTATTAATTGTAATTGTTCCGGAGCTAAATCTTTATAATAAAAAAAATGGTTCATGTCTGGTGGCTCACACATCAATGCAAGTTCAGACAGATTACCTTTGCAAAACATAATCATACGTTCCCAAAGTATAATCTTTTCAACCATCTTAAAGTATAAATGCTCCAGATGTTCTTCACTCATTAACTCATGCGATTGATCAAAGATGATATGGTCTTTGTCATTTACATAAATTAAATATGGTACCTTCTTGGTAGTCATATAATAAAATGAAGTCTGTGTTAGGTTATCCATTGCTGGTTCAGTGGGTAGCTCTTGTGTACTCAAGTACCACTCATCCTTGTTCTTAACCTTTCTAATGTTCGGTGGTTTTGTTTTTAATTCTATAAATAATTTTTCTGTCAGATAATCTACTCTACCAGTTATCGGTTTGATCATTGTAAATTCTTTGTGATCAACATATTTTTCGCAAACTAATTTATCAGTTCCTACTAAATCTTTCACTACTTTTTTTGTAATACCTATACAATCGTGTGCATAACTTAACATTTCTTTTCTTGCATACTCATCTTTTTTATCTAATGGATCTTTTTTATTTATTTCTTCTAGCTCTTTATTAAAAGAAACATTATAATCCCGGTCCCATTCTGCAGCGACAGAAGTTTTTGTTTTAAATAAAACATCTGCAATCAATCTTTGTACTGTATTGTTTACAAGGTTTCCAAATTGAGGTTTATATCTCCATGACCAAGACCTTCTAATTTTTTCCGGGAAAGTATATTGAATTAAATTTTTGGCAAAAGGTGTAGACGTAGAAGAATAAGACCAATGATCTAATCCATCTCCACCATTGAATATTGCAAATGCTTCTTCTATTAATTGTTCTTTTGTTTTTTCTCTAAGTTTCATAAGTTCCTTTAGTTTTCCACTATCTATACATATATTTTTTTTATTGTAAAGAAAATAATATGATATATATAGATACATATTAGATAAAGAAAGGACTTATGACACTTGAAGAATATCGTAAAAAGAAGGGGTTATCCTATTATAATTTTGGACTTGAGCTTGGCATTATAGGTGTACAAAATCCCGGCACGTCAGTTCAAAGGTGGTGTTTAACTGCTAAAGTTAAAAGATTTCCGGACCCAGATATGGTAAAGAAAATATTAGAAGTAACCAACAATGAAGTAACAATAGAGGATTTGTACAGTGCTTGGTACGAAAAAGTTTAAATACAAAAGAGTTAAAATTATTTGGCAAGATATTGTTAGTAATTCTGAGTGGACTACACTTGAGAAAGCTAAAGAGCAGACGTACAGTTGGTGCGAGGACACCGGCTATCTATTATGTAAAGATAAAAAAAAAGTTATTATCTTTGCTTCTCATAGCTTTGATGATGATGGTTCTCTTACAGTTGGTAACACTACAGTATATCCAAGATCGGTTGTGAAAAAAATTGAGGTTTTAAAATGACATACGAAGGTATATTTGATGAAACAGATTGCAAACAAGAATTAAAACGAGCAAAGAAATATATACAGAAACAAGCAGATATAATTTTAGCTTTAGAGAAAGAACTAGAAGAAAAAGAAAACGAGATAATAATAATTAAGAATAAATAATTTATGGCTAGATGGACTTATGCTTTCAGTAATGGAAGTTATAACGATTGGCATAGAAAATACGAGGGTATTGCTATGATTGATATAGATAGTATTGAGGTTTGTCCTCGTTGCTACGAGCCACTTGCTATACTTGAAACTTGTTATGATAAAGGACAGAAATATAAGGCTACAAACCTTGTAAAGACCCTTGCTAGTCGCTTAAATATACCCTGTTTTTTAGTTTTTTATAGAAATCTGACCTCAACTACCCTAACCTTTAGAGTTAAGCGAATAACAAGCTCTCCGACAGAGTTTGAGGTTATGAACGAGAACCAATGGCTATCTATCTTGCTAGACCTCCAACGAAATCACAGAAAATATTGTGCAGACTAGAGGTTTTATACACATAACGTACAAATTGTACTTTCATCTTAATAGATTGTCCGGTCAAAAGAAATCTAACTGTCTAAATGTATTTATGGCGCTCATGAAACACTGTTGGAAGAAGAATAACTATTCGGCTGGTCTAAGGCACATGACTTTAGCTAAAGATACTAACTTATCTAGGTCTACTGTTAAGAGATCACTTGAAACTTTAGAGAAGATGAATGTAGTTTATTCTATCAAAGGTCGCAGTGGTAAAACCTACTCTATCAATCAATTATTCATTAAAAATGAGGGTCTATTTCAAGGTAGCTCAAATCTACACACCTCAATGTCTAAATCTGAACTACCTAATGCGCAAATAAGAGCTACATTAGTAGATACATTAGAAGTATATACTATAGAAAATATAATTAGAGATAATAGAGGTAATCAACAAGCTATAGTAGACAATTTAGCGAAGCTCCCCCTTGCACAGCTTAATTCAGATACTAAAAATCCATACTATATTAAACTTGCTAAAGAAAGAAAGGCTGAACTGGACCAGGAAAGTAAAGCAAGTTATGTACACCCTCAAAAAATATTAGCTGAACTTTCTAAGATAAGTAAGAACAGTAACCCTAGATACAAAGAGAAAGTTGCATATAATAAACGTAACAATTTAGATTGGAAAGGTAGACCTAAAAAATAATGCCGGGAAGAGCTATGAGAAAGGTGTTCTGTCAAGGCTACACTCGTGCCGGTAGACGTGAGGGTAAACTAATACCTTGTAGAATGAAGGGTTATCAGTTGGCAAATGGGACCTTTTATTGTAAGTATCATGGGTACCAAAATGTTAAAGGGTTTAGAAAATCTAATTACACAGATGAAACTAGAATAAAACAATTAAGTAAACTACAACAATTTAGAAAGTATACAGATGACCAACTCAAAGAATATTACTACACCAAAGTCAAAGTCAGAATTAATAACAACGAACCAAGCAGATATAATCTGCGAAAAACTAACGAGAGGTCTAACACTTACAGAAATCTTAGAGGAAAAACAGTACGAGTTCAGCTTGATGAAGTTCTATGCTCACTTAAAAAAAAATCCAGAATTGAATGAAAGAATAACAGAGGCTAGAAAGAATGGTGTACAAACTTTAATTGATAAGCTGTTGCAAATCTTTCAGTATCAAGAGGTTGAAAATCCTAACCAGATATTATGGATAAGAGAGAAGACAAAATTTATTACGTTCTTGGCTAACAAATTAACTGATCTGTATTCTGATAATAAGGTGCAGCAAGTTAAGACAGATCAATCTATTAAGATTAGTTGGGAAGATAATCAAAGTGATATGATTGATGTATCAGAGGATATAGTTGATATACCCTCTGATAATAAAGATTAATTAAAATAACCTTGTTGATATTTTTTTAAAAGAAATTTACTTAAACCTTTTTGAAATTCTTGCTTATCTTTTTTATCATCTGCAAGAACTTCTATTCTCAAACCTTTTAAAATGTTGGGTTGTTTTTTCTTTGTTGTTTTTTTCTTTGTCATTTGTTTCCTTTCCTAGTTTTATATTTTGTTCAGTAAGTTTTATAAGTCGCATTACATAGCCACTTATAAATTCTACTTCATCAAAATTTCGTTCCTGTGTCAGTTGTTTATTCATTTTTCCCTTTTGTTTTTTTCATTTACCATATCAACCAAATCATTTGGCAATGGTTCTATATCGTAGTCATAAAGTATGGCAAGACTTTGTTCTTCTTCTTGCTTTAATTTATCTAGGTATTTGTTCCAATCATCAATTATTTTACCTAGTTTATCTACTTTTTTATTCATTGGTCCCTTTCTTATTTGTTTAAGTTTGTTAAGATATACTCACCAGATTTAATTTTCTTTTTTGTTTCTGTTATACTTTCACCTAAAAATATATTTCTATACTTGCCGGTTGTGTTGCTATAATTCCAATATTTTTGATCTAGTTCTATTGAATTGATAGCTGTCTTTTTAGCAATCATAGATTTATAAGATTGAAAAAATGTATTGCCTACATCATCAGTAATTATAAATTGATTTGCTATTTTGTTTCCACTATTTCCTGTTATGTTTCTTACTTTCATTGTGTTTCCTTTCTTTGATTTGTTTTAAACATATCCAAGATGTATAAATTAATTATGACTAAAACAAGGCAAGATAAAAAAAAATATAAAATTATTTTGTGTGATATATTTGCAACAGGTGTTGTATAATTACAGTTTATAATGGTTCTAAGTTTTATTGGGTCTTATTAGATTTGTTTTAAAATGTTCCTATTTTAATTTATAGAGCGCAAACTTTTTTTGTGCGATAAAACAAACGACAGTATTATTGACCTATCTATAAAAAATAAAACATTAACCGCTTTAGGTTTGATAACTTTCTATTACCACTAATCTAAAAAAGATATAATATATAGAACAAGGGTACATTTTTTAGAAACCTTGACCCCCTATACCCCCAAAAACCTACCGCATTTTATTATATATATATTGACCGGACTTGAGGACACCCTTAGATCCAGCCACCCCTTTATACACAAACACTTTTTTAGTTTTATTTTTTTTCAAATACATTAAATGTAGTATATGGATTACTTTACTACAGATGATTTAGATTCAGTTGTTTACATTGAAGAAGGCACAAACAACGTAATAATTAAGTTTTATGGCTTTCCCAATAAGATAACTTCTGATTTATTTATTACTTATGCTATGCTTAGTATGGGTTTTGACTATCAACCTATTAGTAGTATGAAGTCTGACAGAATACACTAGATATGGATATTAAAATACCCTACACACCAAGGAAACACCAAGCTCATTTACATAGACAAATAGATAAGCACAGATGGAATGTACTCGTATGCCATCGTAGGTTTGGTAAAACAGTATGCATGATCAACCACCTAATTAGGTCAGCATTACTGTCCCAAAATAAAAACCCTAGGTATGCCTATATTGCACCCACCTTTAAACAAGCAAAGTCTATTGCATGGGATTACATGAAACAGTTCACCGCCAAGATACCCCACACCAAGTTTAACGAGACAGAGCTGCGTGTAGACCTACCTAATGGCTCTCGTATTACCTTGCTAGGCAGTGAATCGCCAGATGGTCTTCGTGGAATATATTTAGATGGATGTGTGATTGACGAATATGCGAACGTCAATAGTAAGCTATTTCCAGAAATTATTAGACCTGCATTATCAGATCGTAAAGGTTACTGTGTGTTTATTGGTACACCTATGGGAATGAACAATAACTTCTATGAATTATACCAACACGCACAAGGTGCGGATGATTGGTTTCACTATAAAGCTAAAGCTAGTCAAACAAAGATAGTTGATCAAGATGAATTAGATAAGGCAAAAGAAGTTATGGGAGATAAGAAGTATCAGCAAGAGTTTGAGTGTGATTGGATTGCCAACATAGAAGGCGCAGTGTATGGAGATGTAATTGCAAAACTAGATGATGACAGACAGCTTACCAGAGTGCCTTACGATCCTGCGCTACCAGTATCAACAGCATGGGACCTTGGAGTATCAGATCACAGTTCTATAATATTTTATCAGCAGCTTGGCAGATCCATAAACATTATTGATTACCACGAAGAGAAAGGTCAAGGTCTACCTTATTACATTAAGATGATTAATGAAAAAGAATATATCTACAAAGATCATTTTGCTCCGCATGACATTGAAGTTACAGAATTTGGAAATGGCAAAACTCGAAGAGAGGTCGCTACGCAATTAGGATTAAGGTTTAAAGTCGTACCAAAAATTCCATTAGAAGATGGTATCCATGCAACAACAATGATGTTACCTAGATGTTGGATTGATGTTGAGCATTGCAAAAGTTTGATAGATGCGTTAAGACATTACCACAGGAAGTATATTGATAAAAACAGAATGTTTAGATCAAAGCCTGTCCACGATTGGAGCAGCCATGCGTGTGATGCCATGAGGTATCTCGCTGTTGGTCTTCAAGAAATTAATACTAGACAAACTGCTCCACAAGTTGTAGCAGATAATAATTATAGGATTTTATAATTATGGGTTCAATATTTAAACCAAAGATGCCATCATTGCCACCACCACCTCCAGCACCGGAGCCACCAAGTGATGAGCTAACAGCAGAAGAAAAAGAAAGAATTAAAAAAGAACAAGATGCTATTATGAGAAGAAGAAAAGGTAGAAAACAGACTATACTTACTGGACCTCTTGGTATACAAGAAACAGAAGAAAAAGCATTAGAAACATTATTAGGAAAGAAGGATTAATATGGGTGCAAGTGGACCAAGTGGACAAGATAATGGCGGATCAAGAGAAAGCAATAAGAAAGCTAGAAAAGATACAGAAGTTTCTGCTTACGAAAGAGAAATAGAAAAACAAAAAGCAGCTGAGAAAGCTCAGAAAAAAAATACTACAAGAAAATCTACTGACGATCCCAGAAATACTAATAGAGAAAATGCAGCAGTTTCTAATTACACAAGTCTAACTAAAGATGATGCTGTCAAAATAAAACAAAGTAAAGAAAAAGTTAAAAAAGCAACTGGTAAATCAAAACTTGATAATTACGAAATTCCAAAATCAGATGCTCCGGGAGTAATTGGTGCTACTTTAAATTTAACTCAACCATTTAGACAAAAAAGTTTTGAAGTAAACAGAGAATATTATCAAAAGAATGTAGTTGGTAAAGAAAATTACAAAGACACATTTGATGATTACGAAAGATATATAAAAGGTAGAAGTGAAGGTAAACTAGATGCAATGGGTAGACCTATAACATCTACTGGAGGCAGAGATAGTAAAGTTACTGAAGCTCCAAAAGAAACTGTTAAGACTTCAATACTTTCTCAACCAGTAGAAGCTGAAACTAAAGTTGAAACTTTTAAAGAAGAAAAAAAAGAAGATAAATATGATGTTAGAAAAATTAAAAAAAAAGGAAGAAGAAAAAATATACTAACTTCATCAAAAGGTGTAACAACAGTTTCAGACGATTATTCGTTAGGTAAGAAAAGTTTATTAGGAACAGTATAATGGCAAAAACAGATTTAACTAAATCTTTAATGTCAAGATTTGACAGGCTGAAGGCACAAAGACAAAATTGGGAAACACATTGGCAAGAAGTTGCAGATTACATGCAACCAAGAAAAGCTGATGTTACTAAAACAAGATCAAAAGGTGATAAGAGAACAGAATTAATTTTTGATTCATCTCCAATACAAGCAGTAGAATTATTAGCAGCATCATTACATGGAATGTTGACTAACCCTTCTACTCCTTGGTTTTCATTACGATTTAAAGATTCATCTTTAGAAATGGAAGATGAAGCTAAACTTTGGTTAGAGAACGCAACTGAAGTTATGTACACAGCATTTAACAGATCAAACTTTCAACAAGAAATATTTGAACTGTACCATGACTTAATTACTTTTGGTACAGCAGCAATGTTTATACAAGAAGATAATCAAGATATATTAAAATTTTCTACAAGACACATTAACGAAATTTTTATTGCTGAAGATGACAAAGGTAGAATAGATACTGTTTACAGAAAATTTAAACTATCAGTAAGAGCTGCAATACAACAATTCGGCAATAAAGTTTCAAGCGATATAAAAATGCAATCAGCAAAAGATCCATACAATGAAGTAGAGATGTTGCACGTTGTATACCCAAGATCAGATTATAATCCTAATTTAAAAGATACAGATAACATGCCATTTGAATCTGTTTATATTGAAATGAAGAATGGTAATGAATTATCAGTATCGGGTTTCCAAGAGTTTCCTTTTGTAGTTCCTAGATACTTAAAAGCATCACATGAAATATATGGAAGATCACCAGCTATGACAGCGTTGCCAGACGTAAAGATGCTAAACGAAATGTCAAAAACTACAATCAAAGCTGCGCAGAAACAAGTGGACCCACCACTATTAGTTCCGGATGATGGTTTCTTATTACCAGTTAGAACTGTACCGGGTGGATTAAATTTTTATAGAAGTGGTACAAGAGATAGAATTGAACCATTAAACATTGGTGCAAATAATCCACTAGGTTTAAATATGGAAGAGCAAAGAAGAACTGCTATTAGAAATGTATTTTATGTAGATCAATTAATGTTGCAACAAGGTCCACAAATGACAGCAACAGAAGTTATACAAAGAAACGAAGAGAAGATGAGATTACTAGGTCCAGTGTTAGGTAGATTACAATCAGAATTATTGAAACCAATGATTGATAGATGTTTTAATATTTTATTTAGAAGAGGACAGTTTGCTCCTGCACCAGAATTTTTATCTGGTCAAGACATAGAAATAGAATATGTTTCTCCTCTTGCTAAAGCACAAAAATCTACAGAGCTTTCATCAATTACTAGAGGTATAGAAATATTAGGATCACTTGCTAATGTAGCTCCAGTATTTGATTATATTAACTTTGATGCTTTAGTTAAACATGTTGCTGATCTTGTAGGAGTTCCGCAAAAAGTTTTAAAACTACAATCACAAGTTAATGCAGAAAGAGAAGAAGCTGCATCGGCAGCACAACAACAACAACAAATGGCTCAGATGCAACAAGTTGCACAAGCCGCAGGAGATGTAGCACCACTAGCGAAAGCATTGCCGGAAGAAGCAAGAGCTTTAGCAAATGCTGAAGTGGAATAGTATGGAAACAAAACAACTAGAGAAAGTAATAAAAGAACTACAAACAAATTATAAATTCATATTCAATACAGACGAAGGCAAGAAAGTCTTAGCTGATCTTGAAAAAAGATGTCATTATCATTCTACCACTAATGTAAAAGGTGATAGCCATGAAAGTGCATACATGGAAGGACAACGCAGTGTTCTTCTATTTATTAAATCAATGCTGCAAAACAAGGAAAAATAAAAATGTCAAATGAACAGATAACACAGGAAACTGTGCCTGTAGATCAAGCGACTACAGAAGCACAACCACAAGCAACACAAACAACAGTTGCCACTGCAGACACACCTGCACCGCAACCAACCGAATCATCTTGGAAAGAATCTATTAGTGAAGTATATAGAAATGATCCTAGTATAGAAAAATTTACAGAGATAGATGCGTTAGCAAAAAGTTATATCAACGCAACTAGAATGATTGGTCAAGATAAAATAGTTGTGCCTAATAAAAATTCTACAGAAGAAGTTTGGGAAGAAGCCTACGAAAAACTTGGTAGACCAGAAACACCGGATCAATATAATTTAAATTTTAAATCAGATGTTGTAACTATAGATGACAGCGCAATTAAATCTTTTGCCGAACAATCTCATAAACTTGGTTTAAATAGTAAACAAGCTGAAGGTGTTTTAAACTTTTATAAAAATAATATGGAAGGCATTGCACAACAATCAAAGATAGATACTGAAACTGCACAAGCTCAATCTGAACAAGTGTTAAGACAAGAATGGGGTAGAGACTTTGATGCTAAAGTAAAACAAGCTGGTGCGATTGCTAAAGCAAATATTAATTCAGAAGTATTAGATATGACTTTATCAAATGGAACTAGACTTGGTGATCATCCAGAAATAATAAAAGGTTTTGCAAAGATAGCAAGTATGATGTCAGAAGATAAAATAATTACAACTGAAAGTGAAAATGTTAATTCAAACGCAGACATTGAAACTGAAATATCAAGCATTACCAATGATATTAATGGTCCATATTGGAACAAGTCTCATCCAGATCACGATAAAGTTGTTCAACAAGTTTATACTTTAAGAGAGATGTTGAATGATGGAAAATAATCATTTAAACAATGAAGAACTTAAACTGGAGATACTAAGGATCGTAAAAGAAAATGGAACAGAGTTTCAAAAAAATGATCCCTTGCCAATCTGCGAAAATTATTATAAATGGATTAAAAGTAAGACAATTCTTAAAAAGAACCTTACTGACAAGAAGGAATAGACTTCTAGTCTAAAAGACTTTAAATCCAAGAGATGCCTACGCAGGTGGATAACTTCTCTGTTGTTTAACATAAATCATAACAATGGGAGACTAATATGTCATCACAAATAACTACAGCATTTGTACAGCAATATTCTGCTAACATTCAAATGCTTTCTCAACAAATGGGATCGTTATTAAGAGACAAAGTACGTCTTGAATCTGTTGTCGGAAAAAATGCTTTCTTCGATCAAGTAGGAAGTGTAACTGCTATTGAAAAAACTAGCAGACATTCTGACACTCCTCAAATCGATACTCCACATGCAAGAAGAAGAGTATCTCTTGCGGATTACGAATTTGCGGATTTAATAGACCAACAGGACAAAGTACGTCTTTTAATAGACCCGACTTCATCTTATGCTCAAGCTGCAGCTATGGCTATGGGTAGAGCTATGGATGATGTGGTAATCAGTGCCGCTTTAGGAACTGCATTTACTGGCGAAACAGGATCAACTTCAACTGTATTACCTTCTGCACAGAAGATTACAGAAAGTGGTACTGATGGTTTAACTATTGCAAAGTTAAGAACTGCAAAAGAAAAGTTCGACTTAGCAAGTGTAGACCCATCAATCGCTAGATTTATTGTGGTATCACCTAGACAAATCACTGATTTATTAGGTACTACTGAAGTAACAAGTTCAGATTTCAACACTGTTAAAGCATTAGCAAATGGTGAAATCAACTCGTTCCTTGGTTTTAACTTTATTGTATCAAACAGACTATCTATTGCATCTTCTAAAAGATCATGTATCGCATTTGCACAGGATGGTATTACATTAGCAGTTGGTAAAGATGTTTCAGCTAGAATAGACGAAAGAGCTGATAAATCTTATGCTACTCAAGTGTACTACTGCATGAGCATTGGCGCTACTAGAATGGAAGAAGAAAAAGTAGTAGAAGTCCAAGCTCACGAAGCATAATAGGAGGAAAATATGGCTACAGTTTATTCAGTTCAAAAGACTAAATGGAATCAGAATGTTCCTTCAGAGAAAATTGGTACTACTGAACTAGCAGGTAGAGTAAGAGTTGCTTTCGCAGAATACGAAGCATCTTCTCTAGCTTCTGGTGATGTGATCGAAATGTTTAATTTACCAAATGGTGCAAGAATTGTATCTGGTAGATTAGCACATGACGCATTAGGTAGTTCAACTACTCTATCAGTAGGTTACGCAGCGCATAACAATGCTGCTGGTACTGCTGTAAGTGCTGCTGCTGCTGCTTACAAAGCGGCTGCTGCTTCTACTTCAGCAACTGCTGTAAATGCTGCTAACACTATTGCACTGGGTGAAAACTCAGTTGTAGATGCTGATAAGGATGGACTTCCTGTGTCAGTAACTATGGGTGGAGCTGCAGGTACTGGAACTATTCAATTAACTATGATGTACGTTGTAGATTAATAAAAAGAATTTTAGGCGGGGAAAGCGAGAGTGGAACCCGCCTAAAGTGCATGAAGAAGATAAAAGATTTAAAACCTGTATTACATTTTAAGAAAGACAATTATGTATATAGGTATGTTTTGGTAGACAGATTTAAACATGATTCTAAATATCATTATGGATTTGATCTAAAAGAAGAGAGAACAGAGAAAGAAATATTTGCGTTAGAAAAAGATAGACAAATAAGACGCAAGTATATTATAAGGAAGTAGTATGGCATCAACAGTAGACATTTGTAATGGAGCATTAAATCAACTTGGTGCAACAACAATCCTATCGCTTACAGAAGATTCAAAAAATGCCAGACTTTGCAACTCAAGATTTACTCAAGTAAGAGATGCAGTATTCAGATCACATCCTTGGAACTGTTTACAAGAAAGATTAGAACTAGCACAATCAACTACAACTCCTGCATGGGGTTACAGTTTTAAATATGATTTACCTGGTGATTGTTTGAGATTGCTTAGAATACTAGATTATGATTCAGATCACAAAGTAGAAGGTAGATCAATATTATCTAACAACTCTTCAATGAAAATATTATACATCTCAAGAGTTACAGATCCAAATCAATATGATGAAAATTTAAGAGAAACATTATCAGCAGCACTAGCTGCAGACATAGCTTATGCTATTACATCTAACAATACCACGCAGCAAAATATGTTAGCTCTTTATCAAGAAAAATTAAGAGATGCTAGATTTGTTGATTCAACTGAAGGATATAATACTACACAAGAAGATGGAATGGCAGATGTTATAGATGCTGGTACATTTATTAACTCAAGGTTCTAATACATGGCTAGAGTAGCTGCACAAATTACAAACTTTACAGCGGGTGAGTTATCACCAAGATTAGATGGTAGAAATGATTTAGCAAAATATTCTGCAGGTTGCGCAACTGTTGAGAACATGGTTATCTATCCACATGGTGCTGCAGCTCGTAGACCCGGCACAACTTTTATTGCCGAAGTAAAATCAAGCAGTGCTAAAACAAGATTAATACCTTTTGAATTTTCAACTACACAAACTTACGTTTTAGAATTAGGTAATCAGTACATGAGATTCTATAGAGATAATGGTCAAATATTATCTAGTGGATCTCCTTATGAAATATCTACACCTTATCTTACTGCAGAACTTTTTGATATTAAGTTCGCACAATCTGCTGACGTGATGTACATCACACACCCTAATCACAAAACTAGGAAGTTAGCAAGAACAGGTCATACCTCTTGGACATTAACAGAAGTAGATTTTACTAATGGTCCATACTTAGATACGAATACATCTACAACTACATTTTCAACTTCAGCACATACTGTAGGAACTGGTGTAACTTTAACAGCTTCAGCAGTTACAGGTATTAATGGTGATACAGGATTTCAAACAACAGATGTTGGAAGGTTGGTTAGATTTAGAGATGGTTATGGAGAAATAACTGCAAGAACAGATACATTAAATGTAACCATAGAAATATTAGTAGACTTGGGATCATCTAGTGCTTCTACTGATTGGAACTTAGGTGCGTTTTCAGACACTACTGGTCATCCTTCTTGCGTATCATTCTTTGAACAACGATTAGTTTTTGCAGCAACTTTATCACAGCCACAAGCAGTATTTTTTTCTAAGTCTGGTGATTATGAAAACATGGATGCAAACATTGGTGGTACTGTAGCAGATGATGATGCAATCATTTATACAATCGCATCCAACCAAGTTAATGCTATTCGATTTATGGCAGCTAGTAGAACTTTAATTATTGGTACTGCAGGTGGTGAATTTACAGTTAGTGGTGGTGGAGATAATGATTCTGTTACACCTACAAATATTATGATTAAAAAACAATCTAACCATGGTGCCGCAAACATAGATGCTGTTGCAGTTGCTAATGCTACTTTGTTTGTACAAAGAGCTAAAAGAAAACTAAGAGAACTTGCTTACAACTTTGATGTAGATGGTTATACAGCTCCGGATCTAACTATCCTTGCTGAACACGTTACTGAAGGTGGTATAACAGAAATGGCATATCAAGAAGAACCATTAGCAATTATTTGGTGTGTAAGAAATGATGGTGAGTTAGTCGCATTAACTTATCAAAGAGAACAAGAAGTTGTTGCTTGGCATAGACATATCTTCGGTGGTTCTTTTGGTAGTGGTAATGCAGTTTGTGAATCTGTTGCAGTAATACCAACTGAAGATAGCGAGTATGAATTATACATGATTATTAAAAGAACAATCAATGGCGCAACTAAACGATATGTAGAATTTTTAAATACATTTGATTTTGATGAAACAGATAATACATCATTTAATTTTTTAGATTCACAATTATCTTACAGTGGATCTGCAGTAACAACACTTTCTGGATTATCACATCTTGAAGGACAAACAGTTTCTATATTAGCAGATGGCGCAACGCATCCAGATAAAACTGTTAGTTCGGGTTCAATAACATTAGATCGATCTGCTACTAATGTTAAAATAGGATTAGGATATACATCATTATTAAAAACAATGAGAATAGATGCTGGTGCGCAGAATGGTACATCACAAGCTAAAACAAAAAGAATATATGAAGTTACTGCAAGATTATATGAAAGTGTTGGTGTTGAGATAGGACCCGACCTAAGTAATATGGAGAGAGTTCCTTTTAGAACATCAAGTGATCCTATGGACAAAGGTATTCCACCATTCACAGGAGATAAAGAAGTAGAGTTTAGAGGAAATTATGATACAGATGGATTTATGATTGTCAGACAAACACAACCTTTACCTTTGACAATCTTATCACTATACCCGAGGTTAGTAACAAATGATGGATAAAAAATTACATATAGTGCCTTATACAAAAGAACATGGACAGTTTATACTATCCTGTCAAATGAACCATAAGATTTTAGAAGCAGATAGACACTTTATTAATGTAGAGGGTGATGCTAAAAATTTAGAACAAAACAACTTAGCCTTTACAGGTATTATTAATTATCAACCTATCTTTGCTGCCGGAATGAAAATGGTTTGGGGTCGAGTAGCCGAGGGTTGGGTGATTGCAACAAGTGAGATTTGGAAAAATCCTTTAGCTGTAGCTCGTGCAATAAAAAAAGATTTTGCTAGAGTTGCAAGAGAACACAATATAGAAAGAGTACAAACTGCAATTAGAAAAGATTTTAAACAAGGTCAAAGATTTGCAGAATGGCTAGGTTTGGAGAACGAAGGCTTAATGAAAAAATTTGGTTTTGATGGTACAGATCAGTACAGATATGCGAGGATATTTTAATGTCTGGAGCTATACCTTTTATTGGACCGGTAATGAGTGTAGCAGCAGCTACCTCTGCAAATGAAATAGGAAAATTTAATCAAGATGTTGCAAATAGAAATGCAATCATTGCAGAACAAGAAGCAGCAGCTCAAGCTAAATTAACAGAATTTAATATTGCAAAATTTAATCAAAGTTTTGAGAAGTTTCAATCTACTACAAAAGTTGCTACATTAAAAAGTGGTGTAGAACTATCGGGTACTGCATTAAAGATTTTACAATCTAATGCTGAACAAGCAGAACTTCAAAGAGATATTATAGAATACAATGGTAAAGTTGCTGAAGCTAAAAAATTAGAAGAAGCTAACTTTGCTAGAATATCTGGTGCATTAGCAAGAGCGCAAGGTAGACAACAAGCTATAGGTTATTTAGCTGGAGCAGGATCTAGTTTATTAACTATGAAACAAATGGGGATGTTTAGTTAATGGCAAAGATACCTACATTTGAAACTACTGTTGCACCTACTGCTGAAGTTGGAGCTGTAAAAAGTAATATACAAGTTTCACCTAAATCAAGTTTAGCTGGAGCTTTATTACCAACTGCAAATGCAATCACACAATTCTATGTAAAAGAAAAAGAAATATCTAATAAGGTAGAAGGTGGACAACTAATTGCAGATGCCAATCAAGAATTATTAGAAATAAAAGAACAAGCTAAATTAAAAGCTACACCAGATGAAGGTGTTAATTTTTTTAATGCTGGTTACAAACAAGTTGTTGATAAATACAAATCAAAAGCAAGTAATAATTATATTCAAAAATATTTTGATTTAAACATTTCATCCAACAAACCTTCTTACATTAATAATGTTTTAAAACAAACTAGAGCTAACATGGTTAAAACAAGAGTTGATCAAGTAACTAATAGTGTTGAAAATAAAATATTAAATGCAGTTGAGAGTGATAATAATTTTGATCTTGCAACTGTAGGAGAATCTATTACCGCAGAATATCAAGGCTTAGTTAATGATGGTTTAATTTCTGAACAAGATTTACAAATCTACAAAGATAAAATTCCTAACTTAATTGAAGTCGCACAGGTAAGAAAGATGGCAAGAAACAATGCTGCACAAGCATTTGTAATTTTATCTGATGTAACTAATTTTACTACCATACAAGGTGATGAAAGAAGAAAACTAATAAGTGAATTTGGTACACTTGCTAAACAACAAGCGGATGTAACAAGTGCTATTTTAGATCAAAGTATCATTGAAAAATCAAATGATTTTATGGAAAAATATGGAAGTAAAGAAAAATTTGGTTTTAGCACAGAAGAGTTAGAACAGTTTAAAACAGGTGATGAAGAAACTGACAATCAAATAGTAATCTTAAATGAAAAAATAGTTAATAAAGAATTTAGTTTTGATACAAATTATAACACTAATACAGATGTCATAAGTAAAATAGCATCTGGAGAAATTAAAAACACTTCAACTAAATTTTTATTAGCCGGAGAAACAGAACCCAAAAGTATTTTAGAAAGAGCTGGTAATAAAACAATTAATGATAATGATTTTAAATTTTTGTCAGATGTTATTACAAGAAATAAAAATAATACTTTAAAAAAACAAGATCAACAATTTTTAAAATACTTTGAAAACCTTGTACCATTACTTCAAGGTAATACTTTTTTAAATTATTTTGATAAAGAATATAATGCAAAGGCTAGTGAGTTAAGACAAACATTACATAAAAGATATTTAGATGGATTGGCTCAAGGTGCTAACCCAACTGATTTATTAAGTTATACATCTGAAAATTATATTGCTAAAGATATAAAAAACTTTTTACCTAAGACTTCAGATTTAAGTAGTATCGTAATTGAAATGGCTGCAGAAAATAATCAAACTGTTGATGGACCACCAAGAATTGAAGGAGAAACAGCAGAAGAATATTTAAATAGAATACAAAAAGAAGAAAAAAAAATTGATATAGGTAATGAGAGTAGTCTAGATTTAAGTGCCAGTTTAGATGTAGATGCAAATATAGAACAAGTAGGATTCTTAGGAAAATTTCTTTTTGGTGAAAATGAAGTTTTAATTAAAAACTGGAGTAACAAATATCAAACAGAAGGTAGTATTATTAATGCTTTAAAAGCAAAAAAAAGATTAGATCGTATGAATGAACCCGGTTATAAAATTCCAAATGATGCAATATCTGCAATAAAAAATGCAGCTAAAAACTTTGATCGTGATGGTGGTTTTTCAAAAGAAACTTTAATAGATTATTTAACTAAGATTGGTCAAATAGAAAGTCAATACGAAACTAAAGTACAAAAAACAGATAGACCTGTAAAAGAAGAAACAAAATTTTTAGCAAGATCATATTGGCAAATAGAAGTAGATACAGCAAAAGATTTATTAAAAAATTCTGCTCCTATATTTGGTAGTAATTTTGAATCTACTTTTTCTAAAAAATATAAAGGAGAATATGAAACAGCAAGAGAAGGTTTATTAAATTTAAGCGACAGAGATTTAGTTAATTTATTAGAAAAAGATGACACGTTAGCTGCTAACATTGCAGCAGCATTAATAGTAACTAGATTTAACACAGAAGAAGCATGAAGCTAAGTGATCAGCAAACATTATTAGAGCAAGGTGGCTTTAGTCAAAAAGAAATAGAAGATTGGAAGAAAGATAAAATATTAAAACTAAACAATGCCGGATTTTCTAATGCAGAAATATTAGAAGAGTTTGGTGTAGTTCCTGCAGACAACAAAGCTAATGTAAAGTATTTTAAAAATATAAAAGAAGAATTAGAAAACGAATACTATACACAAGAATCAATATCACCAGATGATGAACTTTTATATCAATCAAAAATAGATCAAGCTGATGCTCCATCTTTAAAAGAATTAGTAGTAGGTAAAGAATTTGATGGAGACGAAATATTAAAAAGAGGTTGGGGTAAAACACTATATGATATGACATATAGATTGGCTACTGATGGAGGTTTATCAGAAGCATTTACACAAGAAGAACCAGAAGATTATACTTGGTTTGAAGGTTTATTAGAAAGAGGTTTAACACTTGGTGCAGAACTTCCTATATATGGTGGAAGTTTTTTAGCAGGTACAGGTGCAACAGGTAATCCTATAGCGGGTGCATTTACTGCTGGTGCTATTCCGGGTGCTGCAAGAGAAACAATCTTAAAAGGTTTAGAGCAACAATCTTATGGTCAGCCAGTTGAAATATTAAAAAATTTTTTAAAAGATGGTATTATTGAAGGTGCTAAACAAGGAACTATATTTGCAACCGCAGCAGTTGCTCCACAATTAAAATTACCTTTTGTTGGTAAACTTGCAGACAGATATTTAACAAGAGTAGCATCACAACTTACAGCATTTGAAGGTGTAGGTGCTGCATTAAATGGACAGTTACCAACATTAAGAGAGTTTAGTTATTCTGCAGTTATGTTTGGTGCTTTAGGTGTAAGACTACCTAAAAAAACTATGAAAGATAGAACTAAAAAAATATTTGTAGATACTGGTAAAAAACCTAATCAAGTATTTAAAGATTCTTTAGTTGATAAAACAATATTAGAAGATGTTGGATCAAGAGCTTATGTCAGAGCTTATGATAAATTGTTAGATAGAAAAACTCTAAAAGAAAAACCACAACCAGAAAAACCAGAACAATTATTTAAAGATGATTTAGCAAACAAAGCTGCAGAAAACATTGTTTTCAAACCTAAAGTTGAACCATTAACTACTGAAAGATTAAAAGAAATGGGATCAAAGGTTAAAAGAAAAGCAATTATAGAAGGTATTGATACTAAATATCCTATACTAGAAGTATTAAGAGAAGCAAAAGTAAATACTAAAACTGGTATTGAAAAATTAAATTTATATGAACAATCAAGAATACTTGAAGGTATGCCAAACAGAGCTGCATATTTTATTGAGTTTAATACTTTAAATTTTAAAACTACAGGAGATAAAGGTCTAGGACTAAAAGAAGTTACTAAAGATATAATTAAAAAAGGAAAAAATGAAACACAGTTATTTGAAACTTATTTAATGAATAGAAGAGCAATAGAACTATCTGAAAGAAAAATAGAAACTGGTTTTAATATTGAAACAGCAAAACAATTTGTAAATCAAAATAAATCTAAATTTGAACAAATAGCAAAACAAACTGATAAATATCAAAGAGATGTTTTAGAATATGCAAGGGATAGTGGTTTAATATCTAAAGATGGTTTTAATTCTATGACCGAAGCAAATAAAAATTATGTTACCTTTGCTAGAGAAATGATTGGTCAAGATGGAAAGGTTGTTGCTGCTGAAGGTAGTAGTGTAAATCCATTTAAAAAAATAGAAGGATCTAAATTAAAAGTATTCCCTCCATTAGAACAAATGGTTAAAAATACAAATACAATAGTAAATGCTGCTGAAAAAAATCAAGTTAAATTAAATTTTATTGATATGGTTATAAAATCAAAAGCTAAAGATCCTAATACTTTTGAGTTTATGAATAAAGTAAATCTTAAAACAACTAATAGACCTAAAGAAGAACTACTTACTTTTAGAAGAGATGGTAAATTAGAAACATGGGATGTTGGAAAAGATTTAGTAGATGCTTTTAAAACTTTAGATCAACAAGGATCTAATATGTTAATGAATTATCTTGGCGCACCTGCAAGAACTCTTAGAGCTGGTGCGATATTGATACCAGACTTTGCTGTTCCAAACTTTTTCAGAGATACTATGCAAGCAAGTTTTTTAAATAAAGTTGGTTTTATACCTATACAGGATTCGATCATTGGTGCATTTAATATTATTACAAAAGGTAATAATAAAAAAGCAATGGAGATGTATAAAAAATATGTCAAATCTGGTGGTATGCAATCTACGTTATTAGCTGTTGATAGACCTAATATATTTGATGGTAAAGTTTATGATATTCTTGCTAAAGGACCAGTAAGAAATGCTGACAGAGGTATACTAGCTCCATTAAAAGCATTAACAAGATTATCAGAGGAGATGACAAGGTTTAGAATTTTTGAAAAAACTTATAAAAAAGCTATTGAAAAAGGTTTGACAGAAAAACAAGCACTTGAGAGAGGTGGTTTTGAAGCTAGAAATCTTTTAGATTATGCTAAAAGAGGATCATTAGGTCAAAATATAAATAGATTGGTTCCATTCTGGAACGCAAGAGTTCAAGGTTTAACAAGATTATATGAAGCATTTAGAGATCAACCCGGAAGAACCTCTGCTATGATTGGTGCTTATGTAGTAATACCAACTTTAGGTTTTTACATGTTAAATAAAGATGATCCAGATTATAAAGAAGAACCAGATTGGATTAAACAAAATTATTATTATTTTAAAATAGGTGATAAACCATATAGATTTCCAAAACCATTTGAGGTTGGTACATTAGTTTCATCTGTTATTGAAAAAACTTTAGATTGGGTAAGAACAAATGAACCTCAACAATTTGCAAGATTTGCAAAAGATTTCTTTTTTAATAATGCTAAAGGATTTTATCCTATCCCTACTTCTGTTAGACCATTTATAGAAAATTATGCAAACTGGAGCTTCTTTAGAGATGCTCCATTAGTTCCAAAATCATTAGATAAAAATCTACCTAATAAATTTTACTATACTGAATATACATCTGAAACATTTAAATTAATTTCAAAACTATTAAATGGATTGGTAGGTGATGATAGTTTTTTAGCAACCAATCCTATTCATGCAGAGAATGTATTTAGATCATGGACCGGTGGATTAGGTAGATATATTATAGATACTTTAGATTATGCTATAATTAAAGGTAAAATAATAGATGACCCTATCAAACCTACAGACACTCTATCTAAAATACCTGTTATTAGAGCTTTTGACGTAAGAGATGTACCCGGATATTCAGCTCAATCTATAGTTAAATTTTTTGAAGAATATAGTAAAGTTGAGAAGATACTTAATGGTATGGATTTTGCTAAAAAAGCAGGAGATTTTGAAGAGTATAGAAGATTAAAAGAAACATTAAATGTAGACGAAGAAAAATTATTAGACTATAGAGAATCTATAAGAAAGATAGATAAGCAGATAAGAAACATATATAACTTAAAAGAATTTCCAAATGGTGATATACCTACACCAGATGAGAAACGAGAGTTAATAGATGACTATTATAAATTAATGATAAATTTTGCTCAACAAGCATTAAGTTATCTTGAATTAGTAAGAGAAAAGTAATATAGGAAAGTAAAATGACAGTATCAACTACAATTATAAAAAACTCTCACAATGGAAATGGTAGTACAACTACCTTTGCTTACAGTTTCAAAATTTTTGCGGACAGCGACTTAGTAGTAATTATTAGATCATCTACAGGAACAGAGACAACTAAAACATTAACTACTCACTATACAGTTACAGGTGCAGGATCTGCTTCTGGTGGAACTGTTGTTTTCACGAGTGGTAATATACCCGCTTCGGGTGAGACAGTTGTTATAAGAAGGAATGTCCCGCAAACTCAAGTGATAGATTATATCGCTAATGATCCATTCCCTGCGGAGACACACGAAGAGGGTCTGGATCGTAACACTATGATTGCTCAACAAGTATCGGAAGCAACAGACAGATCTATCAAACTATCAAGAACAAATACTATGACATCTACAGAGTTTACTGTAGGTGCAACTGATAGAGCAAATAAAGTTTTATCTTTTGATTCATCTGGAGAACTTTCAGTAACTCAAGAGCTAGGAACTTTCAGAGGTAACTGGTCAGCATCAACTGCTTATCAAGTTAGAGATTTAGTAAAAGACACAAGTACAAATAATATTTTTTTAGCAAACACAGCACATACATCTTCTGGTTCACAACCGCTTACAACAAATACAGATTCAGCTAAATGGGATTTAATTGTTGACGCTGCAAGTGCAACAACTTCTGCTAGTGCAGCAGCTACTTCAGCAACAGCTAGTGCAAATAGTGCTACAGCTTCTGCTAACTCTGCAACAGCTAGTGCTAACTCAGCTTCAGCAGCTTCTACTTCAGAAACAAATGCTGGAAATTCTGCTACAGCTGCAGCTTCTTCAGCAACTTCTGCAGCAGCTAGTTTTGATTCTTTTGATGACAGATACTTAGGTGCTAAATCTTCTGATCCATCTACAGACAATGATGGTAATGCTTTATTAACTGGAGCTTTATATTTTAATTCTACAGATGATGTAATGAAAAATTACACAGGTTCTGCATGGCAAAATTTAAAACCAACTTCATCTGAACAAACAAATATTAATACTTTATCTGCAAGTGCAGTAGTTGCTGACATGGCAATACTAGGTACTACAGATGTAGTTAATGATATGAATATTCTAGCAACTGCTGATGTGGTTGCAGATATGAATACACTTGCAACAAGTGATGTAGTAACTGATATGAATACTCTTGGTACTGCGGATGTTGTTAATGACATGAATGTTTTAGGAACTTCTGCAAATGTAGCAGCTATGAATTTATTAGGTACTTCAGCAGTTGTAGCTGATATGGCAATTTTAGGAACATCAGATGTTGTGTCAGATATGAACACACTAGCTACAGCAGATGTAGTTAATGATATGAATGTACTTGGTACTTCAGCTAATGTTACTGCAATGAATACTTTAGGTACTTCTACTAATGTAACTAACATGGCAACTGTTGCTGCAAATATAACTGGTGTAAATAGTTTTGCAGAAAGATATAGAGTTACATCTTCAAATCCTACATCAAGTTTAGATGCTGGTGATTTAGCTTTTGTAACTGGAGATAGTGCGTTAAAATTTTATGATGGATCAAGTTGGACTTCTATTGCACCGGGAATAGCAAATGTTGTTGACGATAGTTCTCCTCAACTTGGTGGAAACTTAGATTTAAATTCAAATAGTATAACTGGTACTGGTAATTTAGATATAGCAAATGGCACAATCAAACTAGATGGTAACTATCCAACAGGTACAGAAAATGTTGCGTTAGGAGACAAGGCATTAGATGATGGTTCGTTAAGTGGAGCTCATAATACTGCAATTGGCTCTTGTTCTATGACAGCTAATACAAGTGGTCAAAGAAACACTGCTGTTGGTAGAACTTCGTTAGAGGCAAATACGACAGGTTCTTGTCATACTGCATTTGGTTTTGGAACTTTAAGAAGTAATGTAAATGGAAATTACAATACAGCAATCGGATACCAAAGTTTAAATGCTAATATTAGTTCAGATAACAATACAGGAGTTGGTTATAATACTTTAGTTGTTAATACAGCTGCAAATAATACAGCAGTTGGTTCGAACTCTTTAGTAGCTAATACAACAGGTGGAGAAAATACAGCTGTTGGTGGTTCTGCTTTACAAAAAAATACAACTGCAAGTAATAATGCAGCAGTAGGTTATTTATCATTGTATAACACCACAACAGGTGGTGCTAACACATCATTAGGAACTTGTTCTTTAAAAGAAAATACTACAGGAGTTCACAATGTGGCTGTTGGTAAAGATGCTTTAGAAGCTAATACAACAGGTGGATGTAATACAGCAGTTGGTAAAGAGGCTTTAGCTGCTAATACAACTGCAAGTGATGGAGTAGCAGTTGGTTATTTAAGTTTAAATAGTAATACAACAGGTATTAGAAATACAGCAGTTGGAAGATGTTCTATGCAAGCCAACACATCTGGTTGTTGTAATGTTGCTGTAGGTTCAAGAGCAATGCTTGTCAATGTTAGTGGAGATTTCAATACTGCTTTAGGTGGAAGTGCTTTAGAATCTAATACAACAGCAGATAACAATACAGCAGTTGGTGCTCATTCTTTAAAAGTAAACACAACAGGTGCATCAAATACAGCAGTAGGTAAATGTGCTTTAGCTGCTAATACAACAGGTAACAATAACACAGCACTTGGATTTGAATCGCTTATAGCTAACACCACAGGCGAAAGTAATGTAGCTCTTGGTAGAACAAGTTTATTTTCAAACACAACAGGTTCAGATAATATTGCAATTGGATTAAGTGCTTTAAGATGTAACACAACAGCTTCACAAAACACAGCAGTAGGTTTTTGTGCTTTATGTTCTAATACGACAGGTTGTTGTAACACAGCATTAGGTAGGTCATCACTTATTGCAAATACAACAGGAAATTTTAATACTGCTGTAGGTAGAGGTGCTATGCAAGTAAATACAACAGCATCAGAAAACACAGCTGTTGGTTTTTTATCACTTTTTAATAATACGACAGGTACAGCTAATACTGCATTAGGTGTAGAATCTCTAAAAGCAAACACAACAGCAAACAGTAATACAGCAGTTGGACTTAAATCACTTTACGCTAATACAACAGGAACAGATAATACAGCTATCGGACAACAGAGTTTATTTTCTAACACAACAGGTGATAGAAATGTAGCATCAGGTTATACTGCTCTATATACAAATACAACAGGTAATTGCAATATAGCAGTTGGAAGACAAGCATTATATAATAACACCACAGCTTCTAATAATACAGCAGTAGGTAATAATGCTTTATTTACTAACACAACAGGTTGTCAAAATACTGCTTTGGGTGAGAGTGCATTAGCTGTTAACACAACAGGTTGTTCAAACGTAGCAATTGGTCATCTATCTTTAGATGCTAACACAACAGGTTGTTTTAATACAGCAGTTGGAAAAGAATCTTTAACAAGTAATACAACAGGTGTTCATAATATTGCAATTGGTAGAGCAACTTTAGACCAAAATACAACAGGTCATTATAATTTAGCAGTTGGTTATCAAGCTATGGCTGTTAATACAGCTTCTTGTTATCATACTGCACTTGGTTATTTTGCTTTATTTCTTACCAATGGTGGTGAAAGTAATACTGCTGTAGGAAGAAACTCAGGGTACAATATTTCAACAGGCTCTAATAACTTAACATTAGGATTTAATGCAGGTAGGTCTAGTTCCCCATCAGGTGCAATTACAACAAGTTCTAATAATGTTGTTCTTGGAAATGATAGTATCACAGATTTATATTGTGCTGATACATCAATTTCATCATCAGATTTAAGAGATAAGACTGATATAGAAGATTTTACACATGGTTTAGATTTTGTAACAAAATTAAATCCTAAAACTTATAGATGGGATAAACGAAGTTGGTATATAACTGATGACAACCAAAGTATATTAGATGTAACACCAGATGGTTCTAAAAAGAAAAATAAAAAACATATTGGTTTCTTAGCACAAGACGTATTGGCTTTAGAAAAAGAAATAGGTTTTGCTAATGATAGAGATGATATGTTAGTTGTTAATCAAACTGAAGATGAAACTAGATATGGTCTAAAATATGAAAGATTAGTACCTGTATTAGTCAATGCAATTAAAGAATTAAAAGCAGAAATAGACGAATTAAAGAAAAAATAAACAATAACTAATGAAAGGAACAAAATGTTAAATACATATGTCGTAGAAGGCGGAGTAGGTAAATGTACTGCATTTACAGCTTTAATACCAGAACTTAAAAAAAAATCAGAGGTGCAAATATATACACCTTACATTGGTTGCTTTGGTGGTAATCCAAATGTTAAGATGGCATTTGAAGGAACTATACCTTTAACACATCCAGACATAATGGCATCAGATAATCTATATTATTGTGAGCCATATAAATCTAATTTTCAATTTGGTAAACAACATTTAATAGAAAGTTACTGTGAGCATCATGGTGTTAAATATGATAAATCAATGAAACCCAAAATATACACAGAGCAATACAAAGAAAAAGTTGATGAATGGTTAAAGGTAAATAAGATAGGTAAATATATTTTAATTCAACTTTCTGGTGGACAACCTCAAATGGGTTTTAATGTTAATAACCAATATGTTAATATTAATCCTAATAGAAACTATCCACCTTTTCTTGCACAACAAGTTGTTGATATGCTAAGAAAAGAATATCCAAACACAACTATTATTAACTGCGTATTACCTAATGAACCACATTTTAATGGTACTATAAGATGTGATCTACATTGGACACATATACATGAAATGTTAAAAGGTGCAGAGGGGTTTATTAGTATTGATAGTTGCTTAAATCACTTTTCAGCATCAGCAGAAAAACATGGAGTAGTTGTTTGGGGTTCAACAAGGTGGACACAATTTGGTTATTCACACAACAAAAACCTACAATTTCACATGAATGATAAATGGGATGAAATAAAGTATGTTGAAAGTGATCCTAGAAATGTTATGGTAGAACCTAAATTAATTATTGATAGTTTTAAAAAACTTGATAAAGACAAACCAGTTGCGTGTGCAACTAAATAGGAGATAAATATGAGTGAAGAAGTAAAAACAGCAGAAGAAATAGCACAAGATTACACAGCTATGGGTCATTCTGTAGATTTAATTAATGGTATCATTGATGAAACTCAAATGGCAGATGAATCAGCAGAAGATAGACAAAATGCAGTTGACAGAAATGTTGAACACTTAGAAATTATGGTTGCTAAAGATTACTGGACAGATGAAAGTATGACTTCAGTTAATGCAGCTATTACTGCTGGTAAAGCATATACTGCTAGTTAATTTATTATAATGAAATTTGTTTTAGCCTACACTATTTGTTCGGCTATTACAGGTTTTTGTAATACACCAATAGCACATCCTACAGATTTTAATACTTGGACCGATTGCACAAAACATGGTGCAGTAATAACTATAAAAACTACCAATGATTTTTTAGAAAGATTTAACGAAGAAAAATTATACGTTTCTTATTTTTGTAATTCAGTGGAGAGAGATAATGCCTAAGAACTCTGCGCTTGAAAGAATAGAATCACACGAAAAACTTTGTAGAATAATGCAAAAACAAACTCATCAAAAAATTCATAATATCGAAACAGAAATCAAAGATATAAAAAAACATTTATACTATGCTATGTCTGCGCTCATAGGTGGTATGTTCACAATTATAGTTATATTATTTCAAAAACTTTAAACTTTAAGGCTGCTATGGCTAGAAGAAAAAAGGCAATCACTGGTTTAGTTAGCGAAATGAAAGTACAAATAGAACTTGCAGAAGATCCAAACTTATTAGTATTTACACCGCTTGGTGGTCTAGGTCCGGTAGATATTGTTACTTTAAATATGTCTACAGGTGAGTATATTGGGTATGATGTTAAGTCAAAAAACTATAGAAAGAAAGATAGTTATGTTGCACCAGATGGATACAAAAGAAATCTTAAAGGAACTTTTATATCAAGAGGTGCTACTAAAGAACAAAAGAAACTAAAGATAAAGATAATATATGCCAAATGATAATTCGCTAGATATTATTAATGAGTATAAAGAGCAGGTAAGAATACTGAAAGGACAGATTGCAGAGCTTGAAGATGCAAATAAGTCTAAAGATTCAGCTAATAAAAGGTGTTTGCAAAAGCTAGAATTTTGTACTAAAGATTTAGATGATGCTCAAAAAAAAATCAAAGAATTAGAGGAGAAAATAGATAATGCCATTTGAAATGATAACAATGCTAGGCTCTACTGTATTAGGTGGAGTGATGAGTATTTGGTCCCAAAGTATTAAAGCAAAAAGAGAAGAACAAAAGATGTTAATACAAAGAGCAGAAGTACAAACTGCTGCTTTTAAAGAAGCAAGAGAGTATGAGAACACAGGCTTTCAATGGACCAGAAGAATAATTGCACTTACTGCTATCTTTGCTATAGTTGTATTACCAAAAATTTTACCACTTATCTCTCCAGATGCTCACGTTGTAGTTGGCTACACACAATTTAAACCCGGATTTTTATTCTTTGAAGGTAAAGAAATTATGAAGTGGGTACCTATGGATGCTAAAGGAATAATCATTACACCACTAGATACTAACTTAGTATCTGCAATTATTGGTTTATACTTTGGTGGGTCCTTAGTTAAAAAATGATTGATCCCAATCAAGACAAACTATCTCATTTTGCGCACTGGTATCTAACCTCTGGTGAAGTAGATAAAGTATATACACCTATGAAAAATGGTTTAGTATTCATAGAAGGTGTTAGTGGTATAGTTTTATATAGAGTAAAATCTTTTCAAGTAGAACTATTTATATGTCAGCCTAACTGTGTAATACCACAACACACACATCCAGATGTAGATAGTTATGAATGTTTTTTATATGGAATGAAATTCACTCACTCTGGTGAAACTATAATTGATCACGAAGAAGCATTTAAAGAAGAGAATGGTTTTCCAATTAATCTTTATCAAACTATAAGAGTAAGACCAAATGATCCTCATGGCGGAACAGCATCTGATAAGGGAGGTGCTTTTATATCTATTCAACACTGGTTAAATGATGTAGAACCTACTCATGTAAGTTCTAATTGGGATGGAAATTATATGGGTAAAGAACATTTAAAACAAGCAAACACAAAATGAAGTTGTATGCACAACAATATAGTAAGAGAGTAACACACTTATCACAACAAGGTTATGGCAAAAAAAAAGTTAAATCTCGAAAAACTAGAACACGTCAGAATACCAAAAAAAACAAGTATAGGTAGACGACCTAAACTATCTTCTATGAATAAACATAGAAAGAGACAAAAAGGTAAATCAAAAAATCGTGGACAAGGGAAGTAATATCTTATAATAAAAAGTCGGAGGATATAAATATGCATGATGATATACCTACACACGAACAGGACTTAAATATGATACAAAAGATTAAGAACAAAGCTATGCACTATTGGACAGACCATAAAGAAATGGTTATCGCAATAGCTGTAGTATTGGTTATTGCTATCATTATATAATCAAACATAAGGATAACCTATGGAGATAGACAGGATGAACTACTATTTCACAGGTTTTCTTATAATAATGCTTACGTTGTTGGCTTTTTGTGGAGGACCAGCAACATGATTGATAAATTTATCTATAATTTTTTTGGAAAATTAGATATACTTTGTGGTTTGATAGACAAACTATTTGCGCCACGTTGTAAATGTAAGAAGAAAAAGAAATGAAAGTATCTGAAAATACATCTGTAAGTATGCCAATCAAAAATATGGTTGGTATCATTGTAGCGGTTGCTATGGGTATCTTTGCATACACTGAAGTTACTGCTAGACTTACATCACTTGAAACATCAAGAGAATTATTTCAAGCTGACTTACTTAAAAAGTCAGAACAAAAACCAACTGATCAAGAACAGTTTATGTTATTGGAATCAGTTTTTGCTGACGTAGAAAAACTTACAGAAAATCAAGAGCAGAACATGACTAACAAAGTTAATATAGAATTTTTAAAAAACCAATTAGAAAAAGCATTAAAAGATATTGAACATTTAAAAGATAAAGTAAGACAAAATGGTAATGGTCATGATTGAAATAGTGGTAGCATTATTATTAGTAATTAATTCAGAGATAAAAGAAGCTCGTATACAACCCGATCTTAGCACTTGCCTTAAAGGTAAAAGATTAGCAAATCGTACAAACACTGGTAGTAATATTGTTTACCAATGTGTGCGTAGCAAGGCAGAGCTTGAAAAAAATATTGATGGGTCCTTATCAATCAAGAAACTTATATTGGAGTAATTATGGCAAAGACACCAGCATGGCAACGTAAAGAAGGCAAGAATCCTAAAGGAGGATTAAATGCTAAAGGTAGAGCTTCTTATAACAAAGGTCGTACAAAGACCGGCAAGAAGAGAAACTTAAAAGCACCAAGTAAAAAAGTAGGCAACAAACGTAGAGCTAGTTTCTGTGCGAGGATGAAAGGCATGAAGAAGAAATTGACTTCAGCTAAAACTGCAAGAGATCCTAACAGTAGAATTAACAAAGCACTTCGTGCTTGGAACTGTTAATGAAACGTAAGACTTGGGTTAAAAGAGAAACAGTTAGGCTTTGTGGTTATTGTGAAGAATGTAATAAAGAACTATTGAGTAATGAAGGCGGATGGATTATAACTCATACCAAGAAGTATTTTTGCCATGATGGTAAAGATGGTTCTTGTTTTGATAACTATTGTAAACGTAAATTAAAGGAGAAACAATATGCCGGGATATAAAATGAAGAAACCAATGACAAAAAAGAAAGTTAAGAAAGCAAAGAAAGCTAAAAAATCTAAAGGGAGAATGTACTAATGTTAAAAGGTAAACAGAAAAATCTTCCACCTGCATTAAAGAAAAAAATTATTGCAGCAAAAATGAAGAAGAATAAAAATAAAAAGAAAAAATAATGGCAACTAAATCTGTAAAAGCACCTAAAGGTTTTCATTGGATGAAAAAAGGTTCAACCTTTAAACTGATGAAAGGTACTTATAAACCACATAAAGGAGCTGTAAAGATGGCAAAGTTTACAGTACAAAAGAAACATGGCTAAACTATGTGCTAAAGGTAAGGCTGCTGCCAAACGTAAGTTTAAAGTGTATCCATCTGCGTATGCAAACATGTATGCAGCCGGTGTATGTAGTGGTAGAATAAAACCTAAAGCTACAAAGAAAAAAAGAAAGTAATGTCAAAAGGTTTACGATCTTGGGTACAAGCTAACTGGGTAGATATTGCTAACCCTAAAAAGGGTGGTGGCTTTCCGAAGTGTGGTCGTAGTGGTGGGGAAAAAAGAAAGAACTATCCCAAGTGTGTTCCTGCTGCTAAAGCTAGGTCCATGTCTGCAAGTCAGAGAGCTGCTGCAGTATCAAGAAAAAAGAAAGCTGAAAGAAAAACTAGACAAGGTAAGAAACCTAACTACGCAAAAACATAACTATTATTCTTTAATAGTTTCTGCTACAGTTTCTTTTATCTTTTCGTACTCTTGCCACAAAGTTTTTTCCGGTGACCAAAATCTTCTTTGATCTCGTTTCATCTCTATTGAATGTAAAACTGTGGTATGATCTTGTCCAAAGTATCTACCAATATCTGTTAAACCCATATTATATTTTTCAAATAATAAATTATGAATAACATTTCTAGCTCTAACTATGCTTGATGTTCTTGACTTACCCATCAATGTTTCTTTGTGAACCTCAAAGTAAATACAAATTTTATTTATAACTGATTGTACATCAGATGGTTTCGGTGTTTTAAAACTAAAACCTACAATCTTTTTATTTGGTGGCGCAACTTGAACCGGTCTTTTTCTATCCTGCATTTCTTTGCAGCCATTGATAAAACCAAGTCTATAAATTTTTTTTTTATCTTCGCTTAACAAATCGTATGATGATTTAACTTCATAAATAAATTCATTTTGATTTAGATATTTAATATGATTTTCGTATACATTGTTTATATTTTTGGTCATAGATCCCCTACGTTTCCTTCAGTTTTTTTTAAAAAATTAAATTAATAAGTTTATCTTCTCATTAATTCTTCTTTTGTCTGCTCTATCTTCCATATTAATCTGTAAGAATCTTTCTGATACTTACCGACTTTTTGTTTTGCTTCCAGATACTTCTCATGCTTCTTTGCTTGAAGATCCTTTAGCTTCTGCAGACGCAATCTGATCTGTTCCATCATGCTCCTTTTGTACTGTTGTAAAATCAATCTTTAAATTATTGATCTTACATTCTACAAGCTCTCCATTATTGGAGTTGTTTGCAGCCTTCTTTACATCATCAAATAGTTCAATCATTTGAAATGAACACTCACCATTGATAATTCTTCGGTATTTTTTCATACTTTATCCTTTTTGGCAACCTCTTTTTTGTGTATCTCTCTGGTCATTTTATTATATACACTAAGGTCCAAATAGTTATCTGCTTTAAAATTTTTTGTTGATCTATATAGTTTTAGAGCCATCATTAATTGACCTACTTGATATGGTTTTATTCTTTTTTTTAAACTACCAAACAATATAATTGTAAACATTTCTGCTAATAAAACAAAGTTTTCTTGATAGTCACCATAATCTTTTTGTCGATCATCAATAACTTTCTTTTCAATTTCTTGATCTATATCTGTTATTTTCTTATCCATATTGAGAGAGGTGTCTTGGGGAAGAAAACTACCGAAAGGGAACTAGAAAGAAAAACTCCCCCAAGACTAGATATAAGTTAATTAAAACTTATATGATTGTTTGTTACCATAATTAGGTTTGCTTTGAAACCCTTTATTTGAGGTTGCAGGTTTGTCAGTATTGGAAGTAGGTGGTGAAATCTTGACAGTTATACCAACAACATTTCCTTCTCCATCCTGTTCATCCCAAGCGCACTGGTTCCACCAACTACCATCTGCCATCTTCACACCTTTGGTCCACTTCTTTCCTTCTGGCGCATTTTCGTTTGGTGGTGCTACCCAATCCGGTTGCTTCGCTTCATTCTTGTTATGGTTTCTTACAAGATTACACCATACTACATCTTCACTCATTGTTTTCTCCTTTGTTATCATCAGCTTTGTTGCATAGTTTCAGCTAACTGCTGATCATTTGTTAATTGTAATTCACGAGTTTCGGCAATATCTGTTACCTGTCTGTATGCTCGTAAATTATTTCTCATTAGAAAATCAACATCCTTTCTAATTAAATCTTTAACTTCATTAAATTCAGCTAAAGAGTTAGTTGCTTTCAAAGCACGTTTCATTTCTTCTACATCTATAGTATCATCCATATATGTAGGTTCTTCAACAGATTGCTCTGTAGAATCTTCTTCAAATGGTTTTGGCTCATAGCCATCCTCATCTTTAATGCCTGTTTTTAAATTTAATAAATTTAAGAACGCATACTTTCTTGAGTATGACATAGCATTTCCGGTTCCAAACTTATCAAGGTTTCCAAATGCAGAGCAGCCATCAACAAGTATATGTTGTGTTGGATCATCTACATCATAAACTTTCATAGTACATACGACCATAACTTGTTTAATGTTTGGTACAATCTCTGTTAAATAATTACAAGTCGCATACAATCCATTGTCAAGCAATGCTTGTGTTGCTACCTCTTGAACTTTGTCGTGCAAAAGTGGGTTGAAGTGCATCCCATTTGCTTTTGCAGCTTTCTTCACTGCACCTGCGCTCAAACAAGCGGCATGTAGTTTTTGATATATATTTCTTTTAGTCATTTTTCCTTTCACAGTTTTTTTTGTTTATATCTTTTTGCCAATTAGAATTTTTTTCTACTTTCCAAACGTAAGAAGTAACTATTGTATTATTATTTACAGTACACTTCTTACCAAATACTAATTTGGTTTTTGTTTCTTCGTGTGCAAATGCACTTGTTGTTATTATTAAAGACAACAACACTACTATTATTTTACTCATGTTTTTATTCCCCATAGGTTAGTTATTAATTGTAATTGTTCCGGAGCTAAATCTTTATAATAAAAAAAATGGTTCATGTCTGGTGGCTCACACATCAATGCAAGTTCAGACAGATTACCTTTGCAAAACATAATCATACGTTCCCAAAGTATAATCTTTTCAACCATCTTAAAGTATAAATGCTCCAGATGTTCTTCACTCATTAACTCATGCGATTGATCAAAGATGATATGGTCTTTGTCATTTACATAAATTAAATATGGTACCTTCTTGGTAGTCATATAATAAAATGAAGTCTGTGTTAGGTTATCCATTGCTGGTTCAGTGGGTAGCTCTTGTGTACTCAAGTACCACTCATCCTTGTTCTTAACCTTTCTAATGTTCGGTGGTTTTGTTTTTAATTCTATAAATAATTTTTCTGTCAGATAATCTACTCTACCAGTTATCGGTTTGATCATTGTAAATTCTTTGTGATCAACATATTTTTCGCAAACTAATTTATCAGTTCCTACTAAATCTTTCACTACTTTTTTTGTAATACCTATACAATCGTGTGCATAACTTAACATTTCTTTTCTTGCATACTCATCTTTTTTATCTAATGGATCTTTTTTATTTATTTCTTCTAGCTCTTTATTAAAAGAAACATTATAATCCCGGTCCCATTCTGCAGCGACAGAAGTTTTTGTTTTAAATAAAACATCTGCAATCAATCTTTGTACTGTATTGTTTACAAGGTTTCCAAATTGAGGTTTATATCTCCATGACCAAGACCTTCTAATTTTTTCCGGGAAAGTATATTGAATTAAATTTTTGGCAAAAGGTGTAGACGTAGAAGAATAAGACCAATGATCTAATCCATCTCCACCATTGAATATTGCAAATGCTTCTTCTATTAATTGTTCTTTTGTTTTTTCTCTAAGTTTCATAAGTTCCTTTAGTTTTCCACTATCTATACATATATTTTTTTTATTGTAAAGAAAATAATATGATATATATAGATACATATTAGATAAAGAAAGGACTTATGACACTTGAAGAATATCGTAAAAAGAAGGGGTTATCCTATTATAATTTTGGACTTGAGCTTGGCATTATAGGTGTACAAAATCCCGGCACGTCAGTTCAAAGGTGGTGTTTAACTGCTAAAGTTAAAAGATTTCCGGACCCAGATATGGTAAAGAAAATATTAGAAGTAACCAACAATGAAGTAACAATAGAGGATTTGTACAGTGCTTGGTACGAAAAAGTTTAAATACAAAAGAGTTAAAATTATTTGGCAAGATATTGTTAGTAATTCTGAGTGGACTACACTTGAGAAAGCTAAAGAGCAGACGTACAGTTGGTGCGAGGACACCGGCTATCTATTATGTAAAGATAAAAAAAAAGTTATTATCTTTGCTTCTCATAGCTTTGATGATGATGGTTCTCTTACAGTTGGTAACACTACAGTATATCCAAGATCGGTTGTGAAAAAAATTGAGGTTTTAAAATGACATACGAAGGTATATTTGATGAAACAGATTGCAAACAAGAATTAAAACGAGCAAAGAAATATATACAGAAACAAGCAGATATAATTTTAGCTTTAGAGAAAGAACTAGAAGAAAAAGAAAACGAGATAATAATAATTAAGAATAAATAATTTATGGCTAGATGGACTTATGCTTTCAGTAATGGAAGTTATAACGATTGGCATAGAAAATACGAGGGTATTGCTATGATTGATATAGATAGTATTGAGGTTTGTCCTCGTTGCTACGAGCCACTTGCTATACTTGAAACTTGTTATGATAAAGGACAGAAATATAAGGCTACAAACCTTGTAAAGACCCTTGCTAGTCGCTTAAATATACCCTGTTTTTTAGTTTTTTATAGAAATCTGACCTCAACTACCCTAACCTTTAGAGTTAAGCGAATAACAAGCTCTCCGACAGAGTTTGAGGTTATGAACGAGAACCAATGGCTATCTATCTTGCTAGACCTCCAACGAAATCACAGAAAATATTGTGCAGACTAGAGGTTTTATACACATAACGTACAAATTGTACTTTCATCTTAATAGATTGTCCGGTCAAAAGAAATCTAACTGTCTAAATGTATTTATGGCGCTCATGAAACACTGTTGGAAGAAGAATAACTATTCGGCTGGTCTAAGGCACATGACTTTAGCTAAAGATACTAACTTATCTAGGTCTACTGTTAAGAGATCACTTGAAACTTTAGAGAAGATGAATGTAGTTTATTCTATCAAAGGTCGCAGTGGTAAAACCTACTCTATCAATCAATTATTCATTAAAAATGAGGGTCTATTTCAAGGTAGCTCAAATCTACACACCTCAATGTCTAAATCTGAACTACCTAATGCGCAAATAAGAGCTACATTAGTAGATACATTAGAAGTATATACTATAGAAAATATAATTAGAGATAATAGAGGTAATCAACAAGCTATAGTAGACAATTTAGCGAAGCTCCCCCTTGCACAGCTTAATTCAGATACTAAAAATCCATACTATATTAAACTTGCTAAAGAAAGAAAGGCTGAACTGGACCAGGAAAGTAAAGCAAGTTATGTACACCCTCAAAAAATATTAGCTGAACTTTCTAAGATAAGTAAGAACAGTAACCCTAGATACAAAGAGAAAGTTGCATATAATAAACGTAACAATTTAGATTGGAAAGGTAGACCTAAAAAATAATGCCGGGAAGAGCTATGAGAAAGGTGTTCTGTCAAGGCTACACTCGTGCCGGTAGACGTGAGGGTAAACTAATACCTTGTAGAATGAAGGGTTATCAGTTGGCAAATGGGACCTTTTATTGTAAGTATCATGGGTACCAAAATGTTAAAGGGTTTAGAAAATCTAATTACACAGATGAAACTAGAATAAAACAATTAAGTAAACTACAACAATTTAGAAAGTATACAGATGACCAACTCAAAGAATATTACTACACCAAAGTCAAAGTCAGAATTAATAACAACGAACCAAGCAGATATAATCTGCGAAAAACTAACGAGAGGTCTAACACTTACAGAAATCTTAGAGGAAAAACAGTACGAGTTCAGCTTGATGAAGTTCTATGCTCACTTAAAAAAAAATCCAGAATTGAATGAAAGAATAACAGAGGCTAGAAAGAATGGTGTACAAACTTTAATTGATAAGCTGTTGCAAATCTTTCAGTATCAAGAGGTTGAAAATCCTAACCAGATATTATGGATAAGAGAGAAGACAAAATTTATTACGTTCTTGGCTAACAAATTAACTGATCTGTATTCTGATAATAAGGTGCAGCAAGTTAAGACAGATCAATCTATTAAGATTAGTTGGGAAGATAATCAAAGTGATATGATTGATGTATCAGAGGATATAGTTGATATACCCTCTGATAATAAAGATTAATTAAAATAACCTTGTTGATATTTTTTTAAAAGAAATTTACTTAAACCTTTTTGAAATTCTTGCTTATCTTTTTTATCATCTGCAAGAACTTCTATTCTCAAACCTTTTAAAATGTTGGGTTGTTTTTTCTTTGTTGTTTTTTTCTTTGTCATTTGTTTCCTTTCCTAGTTTTATATTTTGTTCAGTAAGTTTTATAAGTCGCATTACATAGCCACTTATAAATTCTACTTCATCAAAATTTCGTTCCTGTGTCAGTTGTTTATTCATTTTTCCCTTTTGTTTTTTTCATTTACCATATCAACCAAATCATTTGGCAATGGTTCTATATCGTAGTCATAAAGTATGGCAAGACTTTGTTCTTCTTCTTGCTTTAATTTATCTAGGTATTTGTTCCAATCATCAATTATTTTACCTAGTTTATCTACTTTTTTATTCATTGGTCCCTTTCTTATTTGTTTAAGTTTGTTAAGATATACTCACCAGATTTAATTTTCTTTTTTGTTTCTGTTATACTTTCACCTAAAAATATATTTCTATACTTGCCGGTTGTGTTGCTATAATTCCAATATTTTTGATCTAGTTCTATTGAATTGATAGCTGTCTTTTTAGCAATCATAGATTTATAAGATTGAAAAAATGTATTGCCTACATCATCAGTAATTATAAATTGATTTGCTATTTTGTTTCCACTATTTCCTGTTATGTTTCTTACTTTCATTGTGTTTCCTTTCTTTGATTTGTTTTAAACATATCCAAGATGTATAAATTAATTATGACTAAAACAAGGCAAGATAAAAAAAAATATAAAATTATTTTGTGTGATATATTTGCAACAGGTGTTGTATAATTACAGTTTATAATGGTTCTAAGTTTTATTGGGTCTTATTAGATTTGTTTTAAAATGTTCCTATTTTAATTTATAGAGCGCAAACTTTTTTTGTGCGATAAAACAAACGACAGTATTATTGACCTATCTATAAAAAATAAAACATTAACCGCTTTAGGTTTGATAACTTTCTATTACCACTAATCTAAAAAAGATATAATATATAGAACAAGGGTACATTTTTTAGAAACCTTGACCCCCTATACCCCCAAAAACCTACCGCATTTTATTATATATATATTGACCGGACTTGAGGACACCCTTAGATCCAGCCACCCCTTTATACACAAACACTTTTTTAGTTTTATTTTTTTTCAAATACATTAAATGTAGTATATGGATTACTTTACTACAGATGATTTAGATTCAGTTGTTTACATTGAAGAAGGCACAAACAACGTAATAATTAAGTTTTATGGCTTTCCCAATAAGATAACTTCTGATTTATTTATTACTTATGCTATGCTTAGTATGGGTTTTGACTATCAACCTATTAGTAGTATGAAGTCTGACAGAATACACTAGATATGGATATTAAAATACCCTACACACCAAGGAAACACCAAGCTCATTTACATAGACAAATAGATAAGCACAGATGGAATGTACTCGTATGCCATCGTAGGTTTGGTAAAACAGTATGCATGATCAACCACCTAATTAGGTCAGCATTACTGTCCCAAAATAAAAACCCTAGGTATGCCTATATTGCACCCACCTTTAAACAAGCAAAGTCTATTGCATGGGATTACATGAAACAGTTCACCGCCAAGATACCCCACACCAAGTTTAACGAGACAGAGCTGCGTGTAGACCTACCTAATGGCTCTCGTATTACCTTGCTAGGCAGTGAATCGCCAGATGGTCTTCGTGGAATATATTTAGATGGATGTGTGATTGACGAATATGCGAACGTCAATAGTAAGCTATTTCCAGAAATTATTAGACCTGCATTATCAGATCGTAAAGGTTACTGTGTGTTTATTGGTACACCTATGGGAATGAACAATAACTTCTATGAATTATACCAACACGCACAAGGTGCGGATGATTGGTTTCACTATAAAGCTAAAGCTAGTCAAACAAAGATAGTTGATCAAGATGAATTAGATAAGGCAAAAGAAGTTATGGGAGATAAGAAGTATCAGCAAGAGTTTGAGTGTGATTGGATTGCCAACATAGAAGGCGCAGTGTATGGAGATGTAATTGCAAAACTAGATGATGACAGACAGCTTACCAGAGTGCCTTACGATCCTGCGCTACCAGTATCAACAGCATGGGACCTTGGAGTATCAGATCACAGTTCTATAATATTTTATCAGCAGCTTGGCAGATCCATAAACATTATTGATTACCACGAAGAGAAAGGTCAAGGTCTACCTTATTACATTAAGATGATTAATGAAAAAGAATATATCTACAAAGATCATTTTGCTCCGCATGACATTGAAGTTACAGAATTTGGAAATGGCAAAACTCGAAGAGAGGTCGCTACGCAATTAGGATTAAGGTTTAAAGTCGTACCAAAAATTCCATTAGAAGATGGTATCCATGCAACAACAATGATGTTACCTAGATGTTGGATTGATGTTGAGCATTGCAAAAGTTTGATAGATGCGTTAAGACATTACCACAGGAAGTATATTGATAAAAACAGAATGTTTAGATCAAAGCCTGTCCACGATTGGAGCAGCCATGCGTGTGATGCCATGAGGTATCTCGCTGTTGGTCTTCAAGAAATTAATACTAGACAAACTGCTCCACAAGTTGTAGCAGATAATAATTATAGGATTTTATAATTATGGGTTCAATATTTAAACCAAAGATGCCATCATTGCCACCACCACCTCCAGCACCGGAGCCACCAAGTGATGAGCTAACAGCAGAAGAAAAAGAAAGAATTAAAAAAGAACAAGATGCTATTATGAGAAGAAGAAAAGGTAGAAAACAGACTATACTTACTGGACCTCTTGGTATACAAGAAACAGAAGAAAAAGCATTAGAAACATTATTAGGAAAGAAGGATTAATATGGGTGCAAGTGGACCAAGTGGACAAGATAATGGCGGATCAAGAGAAAGCAATAAGAAAGCTAGAAAAGATACAGAAGTTTCTGCTTACGAAAGAGAAATAGAAAAACAAAAAGCAGCTGAGAAAGCTCAGAAAAAAAATACTACAAGAAAATCTACTGACGATCCCAGAAATACTAATAGAGAAAATGCAGCAGTTTCTAATTACACAAGTCTAACTAAAGATGATGCTGTCAAAATAAAACAAAGTAAAGAAAAAGTTAAAAAAGCAACTGGTAAATCAAAACTTGATAATTACGAAATTCCAAAATCAGATGCTCCGGGAGTAATTGGTGCTACTTTAAATTTAACTCAACCATTTAGACAAAAAAGTTTTGAAGTAAACAGAGAATATTATCAAAAGAATGTAGTTGGTAAAGAAAATTACAAAGACACATTTGATGATTACGAAAGATATATAAAAGGTAGAAGTGAAGGTAAACTAGATGCAATGGGTAGACCTATAACATCTACTGGAGGCAGAGATAGTAAAGTTACTGAAGCTCCAAAAGAAACTGTTAAGACTTCAATACTTTCTCAACCAGTAGAAGCTGAAACTAAAGTTGAAACTTTTAAAGAAGAAAAAAAAGAAGATAAATATGATGTTAGAAAAATTAAAAAAAAAGGAAGAAGAAAAAATATACTAACTTCATCAAAAGGTGTAACAACAGTTTCAGACGATTATTCGTTAGGTAAGAAAAGTTTATTAGGAACAGTATAATGGCAAAAACAGATTTAACTAAATCTTTAATGTCAAGATTTGACAGGCTGAAGGCACAAAGACAAAATTGGGAAACACATTGGCAAGAAGTTGCAGATTACATGCAACCAAGAAAAGCTGATGTTACTAAAACAAGATCAAAAGGTGATAAGAGAACAGAATTAATTTTTGATTCATCTCCAATACAAGCAGTAGAATTATTAGCAGCATCATTACATGGAATGTTGACTAACCCTTCTACTCCTTGGTTTTCATTACGATTTAAAGATTCATCTTTAGAAATGGAAGATGAAGCTAAACTTTGGTTAGAGAACGCAACTGAAGTTATGTACACAGCATTTAACAGATCAAACTTTCAACAAGAAATATTTGAACTGTACCATGACTTAATTACTTTTGGTACAGCAGCAATGTTTATACAAGAAGATAATCAAGATATATTAAAATTTTCTACAAGACACATTAACGAAATTTTTATTGCTGAAGATGACAAAGGTAGAATAGATACTGTTTACAGAAAATTTAAACTATCAGTAAGAGCTGCAATACAACAATTCGGCAATAAAGTTTCAAGCGATATAAAAATGCAATCAGCAAAAGATCCATACAATGAAGTAGAGATGTTGCACGTTGTATACCCAAGATCAGATTATAATCCTAATTTAAAAGATACAGATAACATGCCATTTGAATCTGTTTATATTGAAATGAAGAATGGTAATGAATTATCAGTATCGGGTTTCCAAGAGTTTCCTTTTGTAGTTCCTAGATACTTAAAAGCATCACATGAAATATATGGAAGATCACCAGCTATGACAGCGTTGCCAGACGTAAAGATGCTAAACGAAATGTCAAAAACTACAATCAAAGCTGCGCAGAAACAAGTGGACCCACCACTATTAGTTCCGGATGATGGTTTCTTATTACCAGTTAGAACTGTACCGGGTGGATTAAATTTTTATAGAAGTGGTACAAGAGATAGAATTGAACCATTAAACATTGGTGCAAATAATCCACTAGGTTTAAATATGGAAGAGCAAAGAAGAACTGCTATTAGAAATGTATTTTATGTAGATCAATTAATGTTGCAACAAGGTCCACAAATGACAGCAACAGAAGTTATACAAAGAAACGAAGAGAAGATGAGATTACTAGGTCCAGTGTTAGGTAGATTACAATCAGAATTATTGAAACCAATGATTGATAGATGTTTTAATATTTTATTTAGAAGAGGACAGTTTGCTCCTGCACCAGAATTTTTATCTGGTCAAGACATAGAAATAGAATATGTTTCTCCTCTTGCTAAAGCACAAAAATCTACAGAGCTTTCATCAATTACTAGAGGTATAGAAATATTAGGATCACTTGCTAATGTAGCTCCAGTATTTGATTATATTAACTTTGATGCTTTAGTTAAACATGTTGCTGATCTTGTAGGAGTTCCGCAAAAAGTTTTAAAACTACAATCACAAGTTAATGCAGAAAGAGAAGAAGCTGCATCGGCAGCACAACAACAACAACAAATGGCTCAGATGCAACAAGTTGCACAAGCCGCAGGAGATGTAGCACCACTAGCGAAAGCATTGCCGGAAGAAGCAAGAGCTTTAGCAAATGCTGAAGTGGAATAGTATGGAAACAAAACAACTAGAGAAAGTAATAAAAGAACTACAAACAAATTATAAATTCATATTCAATACAGACGAAGGCAAGAAAGTCTTAGCTGATCTTGAAAAAAGATGTCATTATCATTCTACCACTAATGTAAAAGGTGATAGCCATGAAAGTGCATACATGGAAGGACAACGCAGTGTTCTTCTATTTATTAAATCAATGCTGCAAAACAAGGAAAAATAAAAATGTCAAATGAACAGATAACACAGGAAACTGTGCCTGTAGATCAAGCGACTACAGAAGCACAACCACAAGCAACACAAACAACAGTTGCCACTGCAGACACACCTGCACCGCAACCAACCGAATCATCTTGGAAAGAATCTATTAGTGAAGTATATAGAAATGATCCTAGTATAGAAAAATTTACAGAGATAGATGCGTTAGCAAAAAGTTATATCAACGCAACTAGAATGATTGGTCAAGATAAAATAGTTGTGCCTAATAAAAATTCTACAGAAGAAGTTTGGGAAGAAGCCTACGAAAAACTTGGTAGACCAGAAACACCGGATCAATATAATTTAAATTTTAAATCAGATGTTGTAACTATAGATGACAGCGCAATTAAATCTTTTGCCGAACAATCTCATAAACTTGGTTTAAATAGTAAACAAGCTGAAGGTGTTTTAAACTTTTATAAAAATAATATGGAAGGCATTGCACAACAATCAAAGATAGATACTGAAACTGCACAAGCTCAATCTGAACAAGTGTTAAGACAAGAATGGGGTAGAGACTTTGATGCTAAAGTAAAACAAGCTGGTGCGATTGCTAAAGCAAATATTAATTCAGAAGTATTAGATATGACTTTATCAAATGGAACTAGACTTGGTGATCATCCAGAAATAATAAAAGGTTTTGCAAAGATAGCAAGTATGATGTCAGAAGATAAAATAATTACAACTGAAAGTGAAAATGTTAATTCAAACGCAGACATTGAAACTGAAATATCAAGCATTACCAATGATATTAATGGTCCATATTGGAACAAGTCTCATCCAGATCACGATAAAGTTGTTCAACAAGTTTATACTTTAAGAGAGATGTTGAATGATGGAAAATAATCATTTAAACAATGAAGAACTTAAACTGGAGATACTAAGGATCGTAAAAGAAAATGGAACAGAGTTTCAAAAAAATGATCCCTTGCCAATCTGCGAAAATTATTATAAATGGATTAAAAGTAAGACAATTCTTAAAAAGAACCTTACTGACAAGAAGGAATAGACTTCTAGTCTAAAAGACTTTAAATCCAAGAGATGCCTACGCAGGTGGATAACTTCTCTGTTGTTTAACATAAATCATAACAATGGGAGACTAATATGTCATCACAAATAACTACAGCATTTGTACAGCAATATTCTGCTAACATTCAAATGCTTTCTCAACAAATGGGATCGTTATTAAGAGACAAAGTACGTCTTGAATCTGTTGTCGGAAAAAATGCTTTCTTCGATCAAGTAGGAAGTGTAACTGCTATTGAAAAAACTAGCAGACATTCTGACACTCCTCAAATCGATACTCCACATGCAAGAAGAAGAGTATCTCTTGCGGATTACGAATTTGCGGATTTAATAGACCAACAGGACAAAGTACGTCTTTTAATAGACCCGACTTCATCTTATGCTCAAGCTGCAGCTATGGCTATGGGTAGAGCTATGGATGATGTGGTAATCAGTGCCGCTTTAGGAACTGCATTTACTGGCGAAACAGGATCAACTTCAACTGTATTACCTTCTGCACAGAAGATTACAGAAAGTGGTACTGATGGTTTAACTATTGCAAAGTTAAGAACTGCAAAAGAAAAGTTCGACTTAGCAAGTGTAGACCCATCAATCGCTAGATTTATTGTGGTATCACCTAGACAAATCACTGATTTATTAGGTACTACTGAAGTAACAAGTTCAGATTTCAACACTGTTAAAGCATTAGCAAATGGTGAAATCAACTCGTTCCTTGGTTTTAACTTTATTGTATCAAACAGACTATCTATTGCATCTTCTAAAAGATCATGTATCGCATTTGCACAGGATGGTATTACATTAGCAGTTGGTAAAGATGTTTCAGCTAGAATAGACGAAAGAGCTGATAAATCTTATGCTACTCAAGTGTACTACTGCATGAGCATTGGCGCTACTAGAATGGAAGAAGAAAAAGTAGTAGAAGTCCAAGCTCACGAAGCATAATAGGAGGAAAATATGGCTACAGTTTATTCAGTTCAAAAGACTAAATGGAATCAGAATGTTCCTTCAGAGAAAATTGGTACTACTGAACTAGCAGGTAGAGTAAGAGTTGCTTTCGCAGAATACGAAGCATCTTCTCTAGCTTCTGGTGATGTGATCGAAATGTTTAATTTACCAAATGGTGCAAGAATTGTATCTGGTAGATTAGCACATGACGCATTAGGTAGTTCAACTACTCTATCAGTAGGTTACGCAGCGCATAACAATGCTGCTGGTACTGCTGTAAGTGCTGCTGCTGCTGCTTACAAAGCGGCTGCTGCTTCTACTTCAGCAACTGCTGTAAATGCTGCTAACACTATTGCACTGGGTGAAAACTCAGTTGTAGATGCTGATAAGGATGGACTTCCTGTGTCAGTAACTATGGGTGGAGCTGCAGGTACTGGAACTATTCAATTAACTATGATGTACGTTGTAGATTAATAAAAAGAATTTTAGGCGGGGAAAGCGAGAGTGGAACCCGCCTAAAGTGCATGAAGAAGATAAAAGATTTAAAACCTGTATTACATTTTAAGAAAGACAATTATGTATATAGGTATGTTTTGGTAGACAGATTTAAACATGATTCTAAATATCATTATGGATTTGATCTAAAAGAAGAGAGAACAGAGAAAGAAATATTTGCGTTAGAAAAAGATAGACAAATAAGACGCAAGTATATTATAAGGAAGTAGTATGGCATCAACAGTAGACATTTGTAATGGAGCATTAAATCAACTTGGTGCAACAACAATCCTATCGCTTACAGAAGATTCAAAAAATGCCAGACTTTGCAACTCAAGATTTACTCAAGTAAGAGATGCAGTATTCAGATCACATCCTTGGAACTGTTTACAAGAAAGATTAGAACTAGCACAATCAACTACAACTCCTGCATGGGGTTACAGTTTTAAATATGATTTACCTGGTGATTGTTTGAGATTGCTTAGAATACTAGATTATGATTCAGATCACAAAGTAGAAGGTAGATCAATATTATCTAACAACTCTTCAATGAAAATATTATACATCTCAAGAGTTACAGATCCAAATCAATATGATGAAAATTTAAGAGAAACATTATCAGCAGCACTAGCTGCAGACATAGCTTATGCTATTACATCTAACAATACCACGCAGCAAAATATGTTAGCTCTTTATCAAGAAAAATTAAGAGATGCTAGATTTGTTGATTCAACTGAAGGATATAATACTACACAAGAAGATGGAATGGCAGATGTTATAGATGCTGGTACATTTATTAACTCAAGGTTCTAATACATGGCTAGAGTAGCTGCACAAATTACAAACTTTACAGCGGGTGAGTTATCACCAAGATTAGATGGTAGAAATGATTTAGCAAAATATTCTGCAGGTTGCGCAACTGTTGAGAACATGGTTATCTATCCACATGGTGCTGCAGCTCGTAGACCCGGCACAACTTTTATTGCCGAAGTAAAATCAAGCAGTGCTAAAACAAGATTAATACCTTTTGAATTTTCAACTACACAAACTTACGTTTTAGAATTAGGTAATCAGTACATGAGATTCTATAGAGATAATGGTCAAATATTATCTAGTGGATCTCCTTATGAAATATCTACACCTTATCTTACTGCAGAACTTTTTGATATTAAGTTCGCACAATCTGCTGACGTGATGTACATCACACACCCTAATCACAAAACTAGGAAGTTAGCAAGAACAGGTCATACCTCTTGGACATTAACAGAAGTAGATTTTACTAATGGTCCATACTTAGATACGAATACATCTACAACTACATTTTCAACTTCAGCACATACTGTAGGAACTGGTGTAACTTTAACAGCTTCAGCAGTTACAGGTATTAATGGTGATACAGGATTTCAAACAACAGATGTTGGAAGGTTGGTTAGATTTAGAGATGGTTATGGAGAAATAACTGCAAGAACAGATACATTAAATGTAACCATAGAAATATTAGTAGACTTGGGATCATCTAGTGCTTCTACTGATTGGAACTTAGGTGCGTTTTCAGACACTACTGGTCATCCTTCTTGCGTATCATTCTTTGAACAACGATTAGTTTTTGCAGCAACTTTATCACAGCCACAAGCAGTATTTTTTTCTAAGTCTGGTGATTATGAAAACATGGATGCAAACATTGGTGGTACTGTAGCAGATGATGATGCAATCATTTATACAATCGCATCCAACCAAGTTAATGCTATTCGATTTATGGCAGCTAGTAGAACTTTAATTATTGGTACTGCAGGTGGTGAATTTACAGTTAGTGGTGGTGGAGATAATGATTCTGTTACACCTACAAATATTATGATTAAAAAACAATCTAACCATGGTGCCGCAAACATAGATGCTGTTGCAGTTGCTAATGCTACTTTGTTTGTACAAAGAGCTAAAAGAAAACTAAGAGAACTTGCTTACAACTTTGATGTAGATGGTTATACAGCTCCGGATCTAACTATCCTTGCTGAACACGTTACTGAAGGTGGTATAACAGAAATGGCATATCAAGAAGAACCATTAGCAATTATTTGGTGTGTAAGAAATGATGGTGAGTTAGTCGCATTAACTTATCAAAGAGAACAAGAAGTTGTTGCTTGGCATAGACATATCTTCGGTGGTTCTTTTGGTAGTGGTAATGCAGTTTGTGAATCTGTTGCAGTAATACCAACTGAAGATAGCGAGTATGAATTATACATGATTATTAAAAGAACAATCAATGGCGCAACTAAACGATATGTAGAATTTTTAAATACATTTGATTTTGATGAAACAGATAATACATCATTTAATTTTTTAGATTCACAATTATCTTACAGTGGATCTGCAGTAACAACACTTTCTGGATTATCACATCTTGAAGGACAAACAGTTTCTATATTAGCAGATGGCGCAACGCATCCAGATAAAACTGTTAGTTCGGGTTCAATAACATTAGATCGATCTGCTACTAATGTTAAAATAGGATTAGGATATACATCATTATTAAAAACAATGAGAATAGATGCTGGTGCGCAGAATGGTACATCACAAGCTAAAACAAAAAGAATATATGAAGTTACTGCAAGATTATATGAAAGTGTTGGTGTTGAGATAGGACCCGACCTAAGTAATATGGAGAGAGTTCCTTTTAGAACATCAAGTGATCCTATGGACAAAGGTATTCCACCATTCACAGGAGATAAAGAAGTAGAGTTTAGAGGAAATTATGATACAGATGGATTTATGATTGTCAGACAAACACAACCTTTACCTTTGACAATCTTATCACTATACCCGAGGTTAGTAACAAATGATGGATAAAAAATTACATATAGTGCCTTATACAAAAGAACATGGACAGTTTATACTATCCTGTCAAATGAACCATAAGATTTTAGAAGCAGATAGACACTTTATTAATGTAGAGGGTGATGCTAAAAATTTAGAACAAAACAACTTAGCCTTTACAGGTATTATTAATTATCAACCTATCTTTGCTGCCGGAATGAAAATGGTTTGGGGTCGAGTAGCCGAGGGTTGGGTGATTGCAACAAGTGAGATTTGGAAAAATCCTTTAGCTGTAGCTCGTGCAATAAAAAAAGATTTTGCTAGAGTTGCAAGAGAACACAATATAGAAAGAGTACAAACTGCAATTAGAAAAGATTTTAAACAAGGTCAAAGATTTGCAGAATGGCTAGGTTTGGAGAACGAAGGCTTAATGAAAAAATTTGGTTTTGATGGTACAGATCAGTACAGATATGCGAGGATATTTTAATGTCTGGAGCTATACCTTTTATTGGACCGGTAATGAGTGTAGCAGCAGCTACCTCTGCAAATGAAATAGGAAAATTTAATCAAGATGTTGCAAATAGAAATGCAATCATTGCAGAACAAGAAGCAGCAGCTCAAGCTAAATTAACAGAATTTAATATTGCAAAATTTAATCAAAGTTTTGAGAAGTTTCAATCTACTACAAAAGTTGCTACATTAAAAAGTGGTGTAGAACTATCGGGTACTGCATTAAAGATTTTACAATCTAATGCTGAACAAGCAGAACTTCAAAGAGATATTATAGAATACAATGGTAAAGTTGCTGAAGCTAAAAAATTAGAAGAAGCTAACTTTGCTAGAATATCTGGTGCATTAGCAAGAGCGCAAGGTAGACAACAAGCTATAGGTTATTTAGCTGGAGCAGGATCTAGTTTATTAACTATGAAACAAATGGGGATGTTTAGTTAATGGCAAAGATACCTACATTTGAAACTACTGTTGCACCTACTGCTGAAGTTGGAGCTGTAAAAAGTAATATACAAGTTTCACCTAAATCAAGTTTAGCTGGAGCTTTATTACCAACTGCAAATGCAATCACACAATTCTATGTAAAAGAAAAAGAAATATCTAATAAGGTAGAAGGTGGACAACTAATTGCAGATGCCAATCAAGAATTATTAGAAATAAAAGAACAAGCTAAATTAAAAGCTACACCAGATGAAGGTGTTAATTTTTTTAATGCTGGTTACAAACAAGTTGTTGATAAATACAAATCAAAAGCAAGTAATAATTATATTCAAAAATATTTTGATTTAAACATTTCATCCAACAAACCTTCTTACATTAATAATGTTTTAAAACAAACTAGAGCTAACATGGTTAAAACAAGAGTTGATCAAGTAACTAATAGTGTTGAAAATAAAATATTAAATGCAGTTGAGAGTGATAATAATTTTGATCTTGCAACTGTAGGAGAATCTATTACCGCAGAATATCAAGGCTTAGTTAATGATGGTTTAATTTCTGAACAAGATTTACAAATCTACAAAGATAAAATTCCTAACTTAATTGAAGTCGCACAGGTAAGAAAGATGGCAAGAAACAATGCTGCACAAGCATTTGTAATTTTATCTGATGTAACTAATTTTACTACCATACAAGGTGATGAAAGAAGAAAACTAATAAGTGAATTTGGTACACTTGCTAAACAACAAGCGGATGTAACAAGTGCTATTTTAGATCAAAGTATCATTGAAAAATCAAATGATTTTATGGAAAAATATGGAAGTAAAGAAAAATTTGGTTTTAGCACAGAAGAGTTAGAACAGTTTAAAACAGGTGATGAAGAAACTGACAATCAAATAGTAATCTTAAATGAAAAAATAGTTAATAAAGAATTTAGTTTTGATACAAATTATAACACTAATACAGATGTCATAAGTAAAATAGCATCTGGAGAAATTAAAAACACTTCAACTAAATTTTTATTAGCCGGAGAAACAGAACCCAAAAGTATTTTAGAAAGAGCTGGTAATAAAACAATTAATGATAATGATTTTAAATTTTTGTCAGATGTTATTACAAGAAATAAAAATAATACTTTAAAAAAACAAGATCAACAATTTTTAAAATACTTTGAAAACCTTGTACCATTACTTCAAGGTAATACTTTTTTAAATTATTTTGATAAAGAATATAATGCAAAGGCTAGTGAGTTAAGACAAACATTACATAAAAGATATTTAGATGGATTGGCTCAAGGTGCTAACCCAACTGATTTATTAAGTTATACATCTGAAAATTATATTGCTAAAGATATAAAAAACTTTTTACCTAAGACTTCAGATTTAAGTAGTATCGTAATTGAAATGGCTGCAGAAAATAATCAAACTGTTGATGGACCACCAAGAATTGAAGGAGAAACAGCAGAAGAATATTTAAATAGAATACAAAAAGAAGAAAAAAAAATTGATATAGGTAATGAGAGTAGTCTAGATTTAAGTGCCAGTTTAGATGTAGATGCAAATATAGAACAAGTAGGATTCTTAGGAAAATTTCTTTTTGGTGAAAATGAAGTTTTAATTAAAAACTGGAGTAACAAATATCAAACAGAAGGTAGTATTATTAATGCTTTAAAAGCAAAAAAAAGATTAGATCGTATGAATGAACCCGGTTATAAAATTCCAAATGATGCAATATCTGCAATAAAAAATGCAGCTAAAAACTTTGATCGTGATGGTGGTTTTTCAAAAGAAACTTTAATAGATTATTTAACTAAGATTGGTCAAATAGAAAGTCAATACGAAACTAAAGTACAAAAAACAGATAGACCTGTAAAAGAAGAAACAAAATTTTTAGCAAGATCATATTGGCAAATAGAAGTAGATACAGCAAAAGATTTATTAAAAAATTCTGCTCCTATATTTGGTAGTAATTTTGAATCTACTTTTTCTAAAAAATATAAAGGAGAATATGAAACAGCAAGAGAAGGTTTATTAAATTTAAGCGACAGAGATTTAGTTAATTTATTAGAAAAAGATGACACGTTAGCTGCTAACATTGCAGCAGCATTAATAGTAACTAGATTTAACACAGAAGAAGCATGAAGCTAAGTGATCAGCAAACATTATTAGAGCAAGGTGGCTTTAGTCAAAAAGAAATAGAAGATTGGAAGAAAGATAAAATATTAAAACTAAACAATGCCGGATTTTCTAATGCAGAAATATTAGAAGAGTTTGGTGTAGTTCCTGCAGACAACAAAGCTAATGTAAAGTATTTTAAAAATATAAAAGAAGAATTAGAAAACGAATACTATACACAAGAATCAATATCACCAGATGATGAACTTTTATATCAATCAAAAATAGATCAAGCTGATGCTCCATCTTTAAAAGAATTAGTAGTAGGTAAAGAATTTGATGGAGACGAAATATTAAAAAGAGGTTGGGGTAAAACACTATATGATATGACATATAGATTGGCTACTGATGGAGGTTTATCAGAAGCATTTACACAAGAAGAACCAGAAGATTATACTTGGTTTGAAGGTTTATTAGAAAGAGGTTTAACACTTGGTGCAGAACTTCCTATATATGGTGGAAGTTTTTTAGCAGGTACAGGTGCAACAGGTAATCCTATAGCGGGTGCATTTACTGCTGGTGCTATTCCGGGTGCTGCAAGAGAAACAATCTTAAAAGGTTTAGAGCAACAATCTTATGGTCAGCCAGTTGAAATATTAAAAAATTTTTTAAAAGATGGTATTATTGAAGGTGCTAAACAAGGAACTATATTTGCAACCGCAGCAGTTGCTCCACAATTAAAATTACCTTTTGTTGGTAAACTTGCAGACAGATATTTAACAAGAGTAGCATCACAACTTACAGCATTTGAAGGTGTAGGTGCTGCATTAAATGGACAGTTACCAACATTAAGAGAGTTTAGTTATTCTGCAGTTATGTTTGGTGCTTTAGGTGTAAGACTACCTAAAAAAACTATGAAAGATAGAACTAAAAAAATATTTGTAGATACTGGTAAAAAACCTAATCAAGTATTTAAAGATTCTTTAGTTGATAAAACAATATTAGAAGATGTTGGATCAAGAGCTTATGTCAGAGCTTATGATAAATTGTTAGATAGAAAAACTCTAAAAGAAAAACCACAACCAGAAAAACCAGAACAATTATTTAAAGATGATTTAGCAAACAAAGCTGCAGAAAACATTGTTTTCAAACCTAAAGTTGAACCATTAACTACTGAAAGATTAAAAGAAATGGGATCAAAGGTTAAAAGAAAAGCAATTATAGAAGGTATTGATACTAAATATCCTATACTAGAAGTATTAAGAGAAGCAAAAGTAAATACTAAAACTGGTATTGAAAAATTAAATTTATATGAACAATCAAGAATACTTGAAGGTATGCCAAACAGAGCTGCATATTTTATTGAGTTTAATACTTTAAATTTTAAAACTACAGGAGATAAAGGTCTAGGACTAAAAGAAGTTACTAAAGATATAATTAAAAAAGGAAAAAATGAAACACAGTTATTTGAAACTTATTTAATGAATAGAAGAGCAATAGAACTATCTGAAAGAAAAATAGAAACTGGTTTTAATATTGAAACAGCAAAACAATTTGTAAATCAAAATAAATCTAAATTTGAACAAATAGCAAAACAAACTGATAAATATCAAAGAGATGTTTTAGAATATGCAAGGGATAGTGGTTTAATATCTAAAGATGGTTTTAATTCTATGACCGAAGCAAATAAAAATTATGTTACCTTTGCTAGAGAAATGATTGGTCAAGATGGAAAGGTTGTTGCTGCTGAAGGTAGTAGTGTAAATCCATTTAAAAAAATAGAAGGATCTAAATTAAAAGTATTCCCTCCATTAGAACAAATGGTTAAAAATACAAATACAATAGTAAATGCTGCTGAAAAAAATCAAGTTAAATTAAATTTTATTGATATGGTTATAAAATCAAAAGCTAAAGATCCTAATACTTTTGAGTTTATGAATAAAGTAAATCTTAAAACAACTAATAGACCTAAAGAAGAACTACTTACTTTTAGAAGAGATGGTAAATTAGAAACATGGGATGTTGGAAAAGATTTAGTAGATGCTTTTAAAACTTTAGATCAACAAGGATCTAATATGTTAATGAATTATCTTGGCGCACCTGCAAGAACTCTTAGAGCTGGTGCGATATTGATACCAGACTTTGCTGTTCCAAACTTTTTCAGAGATACTATGCAAGCAAGTTTTTTAAATAAAGTTGGTTTTATACCTATACAGGATTCGATCATTGGTGCATTTAATATTATTACAAAAGGTAATAATAAAAAAGCAATGGAGATGTATAAAAAATATGTCAAATCTGGTGGTATGCAATCTACGTTATTAGCTGTTGATAGACCTAATATATTTGATGGTAAAGTTTATGATATTCTTGCTAAAGGACCAGTAAGAAATGCTGACAGAGGTATACTAGCTCCATTAAAAGCATTAACAAGATTATCAGAGGAGATGACAAGGTTTAGAATTTTTGAAAAAACTTATAAAAAAGCTATTGAAAAAGGTTTGACAGAAAAACAAGCACTTGAGAGAGGTGGTTTTGAAGCTAGAAATCTTTTAGATTATGCTAAAAGAGGATCATTAGGTCAAAATATAAATAGATTGGTTCCATTCTGGAACGCAAGAGTTCAAGGTTTAACAAGATTATATGAAGCATTTAGAGATCAACCCGGAAGAACCTCTGCTATGATTGGTGCTTATGTAGTAATACCAACTTTAGGTTTTTACATGTTAAATAAAGATGATCCAGATTATAAAGAAGAACCAGATTGGATTAAACAAAATTATTATTATTTTAAAATAGGTGATAAACCATATAGATTTCCAAAACCATTTGAGGTTGGTACATTAGTTTCATCTGTTATTGAAAAAACTTTAGATTGGGTAAGAACAAATGAACCTCAACAATTTGCAAGATTTGCAAAAGATTTCTTTTTTAATAATGCTAAAGGATTTTATCCTATCCCTACTTCTGTTAGACCATTTATAGAAAATTATGCAAACTGGAGCTTCTTTAGAGATGCTCCATTAGTTCCAAAATCATTAGATAAAAATCTACCTAATAAATTTTACTATACTGAATATACATCTGAAACATTTAAATTAATTTCAAAACTATTAAATGGATTGGTAGGTGATGATAGTTTTTTAGCAACCAATCCTATTCATGCAGAGAATGTATTTAGATCATGGACCGGTGGATTAGGTAGATATATTATAGATACTTTAGATTATGCTATAATTAAAGGTAAAATAATAGATGACCCTATCAAACCTACAGACACTCTATCTAAAATACCTGTTATTAGAGCTTTTGACGTAAGAGATGTACCCGGATATTCAGCTCAATCTATAGTTAAATTTTTTGAAGAATATAGTAAAGTTGAGAAGATACTTAATGGTATGGATTTTGCTAAAAAAGCAGGAGATTTTGAAGAGTATAGAAGATTAAAAGAAACATTAAATGTAGACGAAGAAAAATTATTAGACTATAGAGAATCTATAAGAAAGATAGATAAGCAGATAAGAAACATATATAACTTAAAAGAATTTCCAAATGGTGATATACCTACACCAGATGAGAAACGAGAGTTAATAGATGACTATTATAAATTAATGATAAATTTTGCTCAACAAGCATTAAGTTATCTTGAATTAGTAAGAGAAAAGTAATATAGGAAAGTAAAATGACAGTATCAACTACAATTATAAAAAACTCTCACAATGGAAATGGTAGTACAACTACCTTTGCTTACAGTTTCAAAATTTTTGCGGACAGCGACTTAGTAGTAATTATTAGATCATCTACAGGAACAGAGACAACTAAAACATTAACTACTCACTATACAGTTACAGGTGCAGGATCTGCTTCTGGTGGAACTGTTGTTTTCACGAGTGGTAATATACCCGCTTCGGGTGAGACAGTTGTTATAAGAAGGAATGTCCCGCAAACTCAAGTGATAGATTATATCGCTAATGATCCATTCCCTGCGGAGACACACGAAGAGGGTCTGGATCGTAACACTATGATTGCTCAACAAGTATCGGAAGCAACAGACAGATCTATCAAACTATCAAGAACAAATACTATGACATCTACAGAGTTTACTGTAGGTGCAACTGATAGAGCAAATAAAGTTTTATCTTTTGATTCATCTGGAGAACTTTCAGTAACTCAAGAGCTAGGAACTTTCAGAGGTAACTGGTCAGCATCAACTGCTTATCAAGTTAGAGATTTAGTAAAAGACACAAGTACAAATAATATTTTTTTAGCAAACACAGCACATACATCTTCTGGTTCACAACCGCTTACAACAAATACAGATTCAGCTAAATGGGATTTAATTGTTGACGCTGCAAGTGCAACAACTTCTGCTAGTGCAGCAGCTACTTCAGCAACAGCTAGTGCAAATAGTGCTACAGCTTCTGCTAACTCTGCAACAGCTAGTGCTAACTCAGCTTCAGCAGCTTCTACTTCAGAAACAAATGCTGGAAATTCTGCTACAGCTGCAGCTTCTTCAGCAACTTCTGCAGCAGCTAGTTTTGATTCTTTTGATGACAGATACTTAGGTGCTAAATCTTCTGATCCATCTACAGACAATGATGGTAATGCTTTATTAACTGGAGCTTTATATTTTAATTCTACAGATGATGTAATGAAAAATTACACAGGTTCTGCATGGCAAAATTTAAAACCAACTTCATCTGAACAAACAAATATTAATACTTTATCTGCAAGTGCAGTAGTTGCTGACATGGCAATACTAGGTACTACAGATGTAGTTAATGATATGAATATTCTAGCAACTGCTGATGTGGTTGCAGATATGAATACACTTGCAACAAGTGATGTAGTAACTGATATGAATACTCTTGGTACTGCGGATGTTGTTAATGACATGAATGTTTTAGGAACTTCTGCAAATGTAGCAGCTATGAATTTATTAGGTACTTCAGCAGTTGTAGCTGATATGGCAATTTTAGGAACATCAGATGTTGTGTCAGATATGAACACACTAGCTACAGCAGATGTAGTTAATGATATGAATGTACTTGGTACTTCAGCTAATGTTACTGCAATGAATACTTTAGGTACTTCTACTAATGTAACTAACATGGCAACTGTTGCTGCAAATATAACTGGTGTAAATAGTTTTGCAGAAAGATATAGAGTTACATCTTCAAATCCTACATCAAGTTTAGATGCTGGTGATTTAGCTTTTGTAACTGGAGATAGTGCGTTAAAATTTTATGATGGATCAAGTTGGACTTCTATTGCACCGGGAATAGCAAATGTTGTTGACGATAGTTCTCCTCAACTTGGTGGAAACTTAGATTTAAATTCAAATAGTATAACTGGTACTGGTAATTTAGATATAGCAAATGGCACAATCAAACTAGATGGTAACTATCCAACAGGTACAGAAAATGTTGCGTTAGGAGACAAGGCATTAGATGATGGTTCGTTAAGTGGAGCTCATAATACTGCAATTGGCTCTTGTTCTATGACAGCTAATACAAGTGGTCAAAGAAACACTGCTGTTGGTAGAACTTCGTTAGAGGCAAATACGACAGGTTCTTGTCATACTGCATTTGGTTTTGGAACTTTAAGAAGTAATGTAAATGGAAATTACAATACAGCAATCGGATACCAAAGTTTAAATGCTAATATTAGTTCAGATAACAATACAGGAGTTGGTTATAATACTTTAGTTGTTAATACAGCTGCAAATAATACAGCAGTTGGTTCGAACTCTTTAGTAGCTAATACAACAGGTGGAGAAAATACAGCTGTTGGTGGTTCTGCTTTACAAAAAAATACAACTGCAAGTAATAATGCAGCAGTAGGTTATTTATCATTGTATAACACCACAACAGGTGGTGCTAACACATCATTAGGAACTTGTTCTTTAAAAGAAAATACTACAGGAGTTCACAATGTGGCTGTTGGTAAAGATGCTTTAGAAGCTAATACAACAGGTGGATGTAATACAGCAGTAGGAAAAGATAGTTTAACAGCTAACACAACAGGATCTCAAAACGTAGCATTAGGTGCAACAGCATTAGATGCAAACACAATAGGGTGTAGAGGTGTAGCAATTGGTTATAATGCTATGGGTGCAAATACTGATGGTAATTTTAATACTGCAGTTGGTAGAAGTGCATTAGCTACTAATACTACAGGAGATAATAACGTATCAGTAGGTTATTCTTCACTTCAAAATAGTACAACATCTAGTGGTAATACTTCTGTGGGTATGGAAAGTATGTTCTTAAATACGACAGGTGCAAACAATACTGCAATCGGATTATGTTCTTTAAGAGCTAATACGACAGGAACTGCTAATTCTTCTATTGGAAGACATTCACTAAGAGATAATACTACAGGAAATTGCAACACAGGTCTTGGTCATAATGCTTTAAGAAATAATACAGAGGGTGAGTTTAACACTGCTATTGGTAATAATGCACTTTTAAGCAACACCACAGCAGACAACAACACATCAGTAGGATTTGAATCTTTATGTGCTAATACGACAGGTGCTAATAATACAGCAGTAGGTTTTGAATCTTTAAAAGGTAACACAACAGGTCAAAGCAATACTGCTGTTGGTAGAACAAGTTTATTAGTTAATACAACAGGTTCAGATAATATTGCAATTGGATTAAGTGCTTTAAGATGTAACACAACAGCTTCTAAAAACACAGCAGTAGGTTTTTGTGCTTTATGTTCTAATACGACAGGTGTTGAAAATACAGCAGTTGGTCATGAGGCTTTAAAAGTTAACACTACAGGAAACTACAACACAGCTATAGGTAGATACACACTTCAAGCCAATACAACAGGTTGCAACAATACAGTATTAGGTACTTTTGCTTCGGGTTCTAATACAACAGGTTGTGATAATGTTGTTGTTGGTTACAATTCTTTCGCTGATAATACCACAGGGTGTAGAAATATTGCTGTTGGTTATAATGCTTTAGCTGATAACACTACAGGTTTTGGAAATATTGCTATTGGTTATGATGCTCTTCGATTAGTTACAACAAATGGTGGTAATGTAGCTGTGGGTTATGTTGCACTAGAAGATAATACTGCTGAAAATAATACAGCTGTAGGTTATTGTGCTATGAGAGTTACAACATCAGGTGCAGATAATGTTTCTATGGGTTATAAATCTTTAAAAGCTAATACGACAGGTGGTAAGGGTTCTGCTTTTGGTTATCATGCTTTATGTGCTAATACAACAGGAAATGATAATAATGCTTTTGGTTTTGAAGCTGGTTGTAATGTTACAACAGGAAATGGAAATGTTTTTGTAGGAAGTGGAACTAGAGCTTCTGGTGGAGGAGATAGTAATGCCATAGTAATAGGTAATGGAGTTTCTAAAGGAGGTCAAACTGGATTTATTAATCCAGATGGTGGTAGTGTTTATCAAGGTAATAACTCATCAACTTGGAACCAAACTTCAGACAGAAGAATTAAAAAAAATATCACAGATAACACAATAGGTTTAGATAAAATAAATCAAATACAAATTAGAAACTTTGAATATAGAACACCTGATGAAATTACAGAATTACCTAAACATTCCGCAATAGATAAACAAGGTGTACAAGTTGGTGTAATTGCACAAGAGATTGAAGAAATTTTACCAGATGTTGTAATACAAGAATCTACAGGAGTTAAATCAGTAGATTCAAGTAATCTTACTTGGTATATGATTAAAGCAATTCAAGAATTATCAGAAGAAAATAAAGACTTGAAATCTAGAATAGAAGCGTTAGAAAGTAACTAATAAATCGAAAGGAATACAAATGCTTAATACGTACGTCGTAGAAGGTGGTGTTGGTAAATGTACCGCATTCACTGCTTTACTACCTAAATTAAAAAAGAAATCAGAGGTGCAAATATACACCCCT
>Ga0208666_1000013_pt1 | contig 61894 bp, 89 predicted proteins | sample 5B_taG_FD_184078 | JGI IMG/M metagenome (GOLD analysis project Ga0208666, IMG submission 184078) | Marine viral communities from the Subarctic Pacific Ocean - 5B_ETSP_OMZ_AT15132_CsCl metaG (SPAdes) (version 2) | ecosystem: Environmental > Aquatic > Marine > Oceanic | place: Pacific Ocean...
CACGACGAATATTATTCATACTATCATTACCACCTTTCAAAAAGTGATAGAAGTTTACATACTCTCTACGAATTGTTGTATGTCCTTCCTTATCGGTTGCTCCTAATGAGAAAGAAGCAGTTTCATGCATTCTACGAACTTCTTCACTAATTCTTGTACTCAATGTGCCACTATATGTTGTCTGATCATCATACCCTGTGTAAGGTACTTCTCCCTGTGGCAAAACAGATACGATAGTCTCATCAAAGTTCCATATCAATATTGCTTTGAGTGATGGATCTTCGTATCTTTTCAATACTTCAATTTTCTTTGCTTTTGATCTTTGCTTTGATGCAAGATGTAATACTTCAAAAGCAAATGGTTTTAAAGGAAGTTCAAGTGTATCCTTTTTAGTCGTCGTCTTCTTCGGTGCTTTCGTTGTCATAATTGTTTTCAAATCTAAATGCTACAATTTCATCTGGTACTAAATTTCCATTGATGTCGAACATCTCTGGATGTGGTCTTGGAATCTCTCGATAATTCATCATATAGTCTCTTGCGACCCAACCTATAAGAATTCCAATTAGGAAAAACATAATTGAAATAGGTAAAGCAAGTGCTGTTAAGACTTGAATATCCATGATACTCCTTTGGTTGTGTTATTTCTTTTTCGACAAAGAAAATTCAAAATAGATACCAATTTCTTGATTAAAAAAATTAAATATCTTATCAAAAACAAATGAAATAGATTTCACTGGTTTTCTTTTTCCCTCATTGAGGATGAATTCAAAACCACGATTAATTTCGAGGTCTGATTTATTTAGCTCATCCACCAATGATTTTTCGTTCTCTGAGGAACTCAACTGTTTCAACTGATCCTCCTAATGTTTTACCATCACATACGACTTGTGGAAATGTAGAACCAAATCCAAACTCATCGTAGAATGCTTTTTTATCAAAGTGTTCATCTAAATTATACACCACAAACTTACTCTCTGTCAACTCTAAAACTTTTTTCACTTTTGTACATGCTGGACATCCATCCTTTGAAAAGACTGTGAAATTCATATGTTTTTATGGACTTAAATAATGATTTATACAAATAAAAAAGGGAGGATACCCTCCCTTTGTGTTACCACCAACACACTTCCCCCACCACAGGGAAGTATCTTTAGTCCCAAATCTACAAGGATGCTAAAGACTTTTTTATTATAGTGTATATTTTTAGTCTTGTCAAGCTATAGTTCTGCAGTTGCTGTATAACCAAATCCTGATGATTGACTATTAGAAGAAGATTGACGGAATCCGTTTGCAGTTGCTGCTAGTGCCGCTCCAGAACCTGATAAACCTATAAAAGCCATTGTTGGTGTTGTTCTCATTGCAACAGGAAATAACCAACTAGCAGTATTATTGTTATAGACCATAAGTGTATCTGCAGGTACTGTTTGGAAATATCGTTGGCAACGTGCAAGTTCATCTCCGATACTGCGGTGCTCGAACGAGGTCGATACAGTACCAGTTTCAAATTGAACTCCTGTTAGGAAAATATCATTAGAAGTGCTATCAAAACAATTAACTTGTCCTACACTATTTCTAGCTCTATCAGCAACATCTCCCCAATCTAACCATCCACCATCATCTGCCTGTGCAGTACCACTTGTATATGCACTACCTTGAGCAAAATACCAACTCATCCTCATACCTCTGGTATTGTCATTATCAAATCCGTCAGATGTAAATCCAGGAAAACTAAGAGTTACTTTTTGCCATGTATTAGCTGAACTAACAGTATATTTTCTAGAAATAAAAGCAGCACCACTAGTATTACTTAATTCATCACCATATAAACGAACCCAATGAATCCCTGCTTTTGGTGATTTAATCCAAAAACATAATGTAGTTGTTTCAGCACTCGAAGTTCCATATTTTAACCTTGTTAACTCTTGTCCTTCAAAACGATATTCAAGTTGAGTATATGTAGCAGCATTACTATCACCTCCAGCAGTCGTAACATCTAACTTTAAAGATTTAGCAAAACCTTGACCAGATGGAACATCTGTGCTTTGTGACATTGTTACGATTGAATAATTTGACTGAAATTGAAATCTATCAGGACCACCAAATCCTCCTCCAGCACCACCACTAGCATGACCTAAACCAGTAACCTGACCTCTTTGGGACACGTTCATGGCTCCGTTGATTATTAAATTACGATGAGAAAGTCCACCTCCCCCAGTCATTCCAGTTATTCTTGCAGTGCAAGTTCCATCTGATGCTGTTGTGATTGCATCACTCGTTGCACTATTGTGTCTGATTGCGTCTACTTTTAATGTGCTCATACTAGTGCCCTCACAAAATGACCTGAAAATTCATTAATAGAATATTGTTGTCCGTTTGCAATAGTTATACTTGAACCTGTTGTATGATATCCAAAAATTTCCACATAATCACTTGATCCATTAAATGATACTAAAGAAGATATGAATGCAGATCTACTGGCAGCAAAATTATGTCTAAAATCACAATTAACATATCTTGATCCATTTTTTTTAATATCAATAGCATAAACATTATTTACATTTACATAGTATATACTTGCAGTAATATAATAATATCCAGCTAATTGAGGTGTAAACCTGTAATTAGTTGAATGATCATAATATCCGTGTGAGTCAAATACCTCCGCATCAAATTGAATTTTAGTTGATGTATTATTTGATATTGATTGAGTGTTATTATTTCTTGCAAAAAATACTGGTTTATATGTGTCTGTCAAGACTGTTCCATCAGCATTACCTGGCACCTTTAAGGTGCGATTTGCCGCTGGATTACTGTCAGGTGTTGTGAGAGAGACACTATTGCCTCCCGAATGTACTAATTTTATGTTACTCATTATGCCACTCCATACATAGAAAATCTACCAGTTGCTATATTATTTTGATTCGTGTATTGTAACTCAAGACCAGTTACTTCTCTGGAATCAGTGATAGCTCCATGTATATATTGCCCTCTTAAAGCTCCATCACTACTCATATATGCGTTATGACCATGATATCTTAGTCGTCTGTTATTTTCAAAACCATGCAAGTAAATTGTGCAGTTCCAGTCCTCTTTGACATAACCACTTGCTTCTAAATTACCAACATTATTATAATTTAATCTAAATCTATTCAATACACCAAAGTGTTCGTCTGCACTTACACCAACAGTTCCAGAATAATAATCAGAGTTAGAATATAACGAAGTTCCGTTAGAACCATATCTTATTCTCATTTCAAAATCCTCATTATCAGACACAGATCTAACTCCATCCATCACAATCATATATGTTTTAAAATCGGTAAATGCATTAGTAACATTAGATTCAGTAAAAGTTACCGCAGAAGTATTTGATGTAACATTAACTGTTGCTAATGGAACTAATCCACTAACTCCTGATGTCTTAGCATATGTCACTGCAGAATTTGCAATCTTAGCATTCGTGACAGCATTTGATGCTAATGTAGTATCATTCACAACACCAGAACCAAGACCCCCAACTGAGAGTCCTGTTATACTTCCATCTCCGTTAATAGTTACTGGCATAAGATTCTTTACTCCCTGATATTTATACGATGGTCAAGAAACTACCTGACGGTACTGTGACTGTGACACCAGATTTAATTGCGACTGGACCTGCTGCCATCGCATTTTTACCTGAACTTATAGTATAACTCACATCAACCGAATTGTCATTCTCAAAGAACACAGTATTTGTTGATGCACCACCAACAGGTGCTCCTGCTGGTAAGTTTATTAATTGTGAACCATCACCAAAGTATGTGACGATACCAGATCCTACAGGTCCGACTGTTCCACCTGTACCAATTCTTACTCCACTTCTTGCTGTTAATATTCCTATCGAATCTACATTCGTTACGTCTTCGTATGTTAATGTTCCTGCAATACCAACAGTTCCATTGAACTTGGCATCACTTACAAAAGTTATTTCCTGTGTCGCACGATCTACATGAAAAGTAGTTCCAGTCGTGGTGATACCAACAGTACCAATACCCGACTGCGTTCCATCTAAGTGAAGTAGTAACTCTCCATTAGAATTTGTTATTTTTATTTTTTCGTTGACTGATGCACTAGTAGGATCTGACTTTGCCTCAATACCATGAATTCTAAGGGTACTCATTCTTTTAGTATATCCTTTTAGTTATTTAGCCTGATACTTCATAGATAATGAGTTGAGCTCCACCTCTCTCACCATCACCTACTGACTTGTTGACATTAAATGATGAACCGTTCGCACTTCCCCAAGGACCAGCAGCTAAAGTATATGTAATTTCTGATGATCCACCATTAACATCAACAACCATTTGATAATATCCACCCCATTGGTTATTATCATTTTTTGATTGATTATGCATCATGTATCGACCTCCAGGATATGAATCTACTCCACCAATAGTCTTTTTTAAACCAACATACCAAGTGGAGTTGTTACCAGTATCTTCTCTTACTCTTAGTCTTATATCTATTAAAATTTTACTGTCTGCTCTCACTGGAGTATATGTTGTACTCATGATATCTCCAGCTGCTGTTAAATCGAGAACTGTGTCAAGTTGTGCAACCTTCATTTGGATGATACCACCACAAGTTGAATTGGTTGATAGTCCATCTCTTGGAACGATTCGATTGGTTCTTAGTTCTGACATTATGCTGATACCTCCATAACAGAAATTGAGGAAGACAAAGAATAATTTGTATCATCTGCTCTTCTATTAATACCTAACGCATAACTGCCACTTGTAGCTCTCGCCACTACTTTATAGGTATGAGAGCTAGTATCTCCTGGAGCATGTAAGATTTGAAGACCATGACCACTACTTAAATTTCCATCATCTTGTCTAACCATAGCGAAACCTCGTTCATTAGCACTAGCCCCTCCAGTTCCATTACCAATAAGAGTTGAATCAAAAAGTAATCTTAAAACTGCTGCATCTTCACAACTTGCAAATACATTAACTGTTACTAAAATTTTACTAGTAGAAAATTTAGGGGTTATATCAACACTTAAACCACTAACATCAACAAAACTAGTACTTGTTATTAATGTTTGATCTACTTTGGTAACGCATTTAACTTGAACAATACCACCTCCACCACCAGTGGGAACACCACCAGTTGGAATTATTTTATCGACTCTTAATTCTGATGACATAGTTATGAAGGTTCAGTTGGCCAGTTTACGGATGTTAAGTCTAATTCATAATCAGATCCTAACTTTGGTGTTTGTGTTGTAATATCACGAAGTGCTTGACGATATGTTCTCCATGCAGTTGATAAGGTAACATCCTTACCTGCTCTCCAGTCTGTCAATGCAATTCTTCGATCTCTTTCAATACGCAATAATCTCATTGGTTCTGCTGCATCAAGTGAAGAAATCTTACTATTGATTTCTGTTTCTGTTGGTTTTGTCTGACTACTATCTAACCATTCAAGACCAGAGTAATCAGATCCACGAAGAGTCCACTGTGCTCCTGGCTTTAATTCTTGTAGTGCTGCTGGAATGTCGTATTTCATAATGTTATTTATAAGTTAATTTACAATCTCATATGCAACCATTGTAACAGAATTAGATATTCCACCTACTGCATCATGAAATATGAAATTGTGACTACCACCACTTCCCCTTGCTCTTGCATATGCCATATATTTCATCACTGAACCAGCAGCTAATCCACCAGTATCAATTGCTTGACCAGAGTGTGGTCTATATGCTGGTGATCCACCAAAGAAAGCATCAACATAAGCTAGAATACTTGCAGTACCACCATCTGCTGATCTATAGATTGATGTTACTCCTTGAACACCAGTACCATTAGCATCTTGAGCACCACCAGTGATAGTTGCAACACAATAACTTGTACCTGCAGTAGTGCCACCTGCTAATTTTCTAGTAAATTGTGCAAAGAGTCCAGTATTAACATCACCATCCGAAGTGGTAGAAAAATCAGTGCTAAGATGACCGTATGCTGATGTTATTATTGTTCCTGATGGAGCATCAACCCAATTTCCACCCAAATTAATGTTACTTGGAATCACTAGTGTGCTTCCACTACTTGATATTTGTGTGCTTCCTAAATTTAATGTTCCCATTTTTTTTATACTGTTCTAGGTATATAATTAAAATTTATAACGATGCGTTCTTTTGTATCACTACTTGAAGAACCTGCATGTTTCAGATTTGTTGGAAAAGTTACTAATCTATTTTCCTTACTCTGAACTCTTGAACCATTCTCAAAGTATGTTCCACCATCATTATTATTAACATAATATACAGATGTCATAGATTCTGACAAATTTTTAAAATCATTATGCATTGGGGTGACTCTCACACTATCAGTTTTCATTCTCAAATTTGCTTTTATTTTAATCCAAGCCACAGGATTAATCTGTTGCATTATAGGAGATATGATGGATGTTGAATTTGACACCATTCCTTTAGTTGGATTCCAAAAAACATGAACGAATTGAAAGTCATCAGGATGATCATCTTTTCCAACACAAAAAGAATTATAGACCCAAGTGCAATCAACATAGAACCACGTTAATATTTCACTCCAGACACTAAAAGGTAAAAAATCATCAACGACTTTTACCCCAGAAGGTAAATTCATTCTATTATTTATTATCTATACTACACGATAACCCATGCACCGTCAAGTGTCATAGTTGAACCTAATGTAACTGGTCCTGCATTCAATGCATTTCTTCCAGTTCCAATATAATAACCATTGATATTATCTAGTCTTGCGTTGAATACAAGTGAACCATCACCAATGTAAATACCTCTAAATGAATTTGCAGCACCAACAGTTTCATAATTATCAACTGTGGTGGTTTGAATACCAAGATTCTTAACAGTTGTGATACCTGCTGTGCCAAATTTAAATTCACTACCTGATGGAAGACCAGTCAGATCAGAACCATCACCAACAAACTTAGTCGCAGTCGCAACACCAGTGATTACAACACCACTATTATTTGCCTGTGCCTTAACTGCTCCACTAAACTTAATTGCAGAAGCATCAATACCTGTTAAGTTTGCACCACTACCACTAAAAGAAGTCGCAGTAACAACACCAGTGAACTTACCATCACCACCGACATCCAAAGCAGATGAAGGAATTGTAGATCCGATACCCACATTCCCACCAGAATTCTGCGTGACACCTCCAGTGCCAGATTGATGTTTCCAATTATTAAAACGGATGTCAGACATTATATATTTTTCTACTATTTATGATGGTTTATCTGCAATCAACTTTGCTTTCCATGCATCTTTGACTGATGTAGTCCATACAGCATTGCATATTGCTTTGACTTCATCCGCAATATCTGTTGTACCATCTGGTTCTTTTGTTAATGGATTATCAACAAGATTATCTGATGCATCTAAAGTGCCTGGATCAAGAACAAATCTATTAAAAGATCTTGTGAGTTCTACTCCATCTTTTTTGATGACTGTAGCTTTTCGGACCTGTACTGCTTTGTACTGTCCAACGACTTCTATTTTATCGTATTCTATTGATTCTGCAAGTGCCATTAGGGAAATCCTCCGAATTAAACTGGTTTAGGCATAATTATTTATGATGGGTTATGCGTCTGTCATATAAGTAATATTATATTCAACTAAAAAATCTTTATTATGAAAAGTTTTATTTGTAGCGTATGATATTAAAGCACCAGAGGCATCATGAGTAGCTCTGCTTATCCAGAATGAAAGATTTGAGCCACTCATACCTACAGCAATCTGACCTTGATTATAATTGTATACATTATTATTAGTTCCATACCAGTCAGTAGTCTGCCAAGTAACTGACCCGTAAGCGTGTCTGTAACCTGATCCATTAGGTGCAAAAGGAACTCCTGATATTTTTAATATATCGGTTTGCGAAGTAAATAAAGGTTTTGTACCCCCACCTTGTAATAATCCAGCAAGATTAACTAATCTTCCAATTTTTGTATATTTTCCTTGTGCTGCTGCATAAGCTGGAGTGTTAGACAAACCAACAAGATTTGGACCCCAATTTCCTTCTTCATAGTCGTCAAGAGCGTTGGCTGCTGCGGTGTCTCCGTTAAATGATATTCCTCCACCAGATTGAAACCTTACTTCCTCAGTATTATTGACTCCAAAAATTATTGGAGCATTTCCACTTTGCCAAACTTGTGCTGCGTTTGCTCCTCCTATCGCACCACTACTTGTTCCTAATTTATTAATTGAGAAATAACCACCACTTCCACTAGATTGCTGTAGTTTTACTGTTGCAAAAGATGTATTTGTTGAGTTTTGAACCAGCACAGTTGGTATTGCTGGTTTAGATACATTGAGATTCCCTGCACCTACTGCTAAATCACTACCATCAAAAGTTAAATTAGATTCACCATTTAAGTTAACACCACTTCCACCAGTTATAACTCTGTTGTCTGCATTGTTTGCTATGGTTGCTTGTGCTGGTAATGAAGTTAAGTTTGCACCACTAATTGCTGGAAGTGTACCAGTTAATTGTCCAGCAGGTATACTGGTTAAGTTTGCACCACTACCAGTTACAGCACCAGTTACATTACCAGTTACATTACCACTAAAACTATTTGCAGTAACAATACCAGAAACAATCGCACCAGTATCTGAGAAGGTTACTGTTGATAACCCACTTCGGTTTATTATTTTATTTACTCTAATTTCTGATGCCATTATCCTTTTATTTCCATTACTGTGATGTTAGAGATATATCTACCTCTCTTATTAGTATCACTATCACTATTAGATCTATTCAAATGAATATATTGCTGACTGCCAGCATTATGATAAAAAGCATAATGAAACTTATGCTCGTTTGTATCTGCACATGAGATGTAAACGTGAATAGGTATGGTAAAAACTCCCTCAGTATTTCCACTATCACCACCAGAAAGAGATCGTCTTCTACTACTAGCTGCATCTCCAAGAGCTCCAGCTGTGGTAACAGCAGAATTATTATCATACAACATTGAATTAACAGCTAATCCATTTGAACCAATAACAACCTGCCCTGTTATTAAAAAGAAATTTGAAGCACTAGAAGCAGTGATAGTAACTCTCAATAAATCATTATTAAAACTCCAAATAGCACCAGAATTAGTATTATCACTATATGCCGATGTTAATGTAGTATTTTTAACTTGAACAATACCACCAGTAGGGACAGGTATATTTGTTAAGTTTGCACCACTACCACTGAATGAAGTTGCAGTACATACACCAGCAAATTGTGCGTGACCTTGATGAGATATTGTTGCACCAATACCAGTCGTTCCAGTCAGAGGTCCCACGGTCAATCCAGTGGTAAGACCGACACGATCTCCACCATTCTCTCCAACTATACTTGTAACTCTAATTTCTGACATACTTTATTTATAATTCTGCACTAAAATTTAAAGTTGTAGGATCAGATTTCATAATCATACCACCACCAGAATTATTTTGCATATTACTCGTGCTTGCCATTTCTAAACAAACTGAGGATATACCACCAGTATTTAGTATGTAAGCAGAAGTTCCATTAGCAATTGTCATACTTGATGCAGCGAAAGTAGCACTGTCATTATTAGCATCAAACATTAAATTACCAGATCCAGTATAAGTGGGGTTAGTCCTCATCGGCACTGGGAAATAAATTGCAAATCTAGCAGTAGAGGTACTATTTGCAAACGCAGCAATTCCCATAAAAGCATTAGTATTTCCTTTTATATTAAAGAAATAACGTTGACAATCACTTAATTGCTCTCTAAAATTTTTATGCTCGAACGGGGTCGCTACGGGACCAACTTCTAATTGAACTCCTGTGAGATACCAATAATTATTGGCATTGTCCCATAAGTTGACTTGGTTAGTAGATGCTCTATAACTGCCACCACTTGTCCAACTTGAAGTAGGAGAGACTGACACATCACTATTAGCACATAAGAACCAATCTACATACAAACCTACAGTATTGTCATTAGGAATAGCATCTGCTGTATTACCAACTATTGTTATTGTTTTCTTTTCCCAAGTATCTGCTGAACTTATTGTGTAGTCAAATAAAACGTATTTTCCTTCTTGTATTACTTGAACAGAATATGTACCAGTTTTGTTTGAATATACCCAAAAAGATAAAGTCATTGTTTTAGCACTACTCGTGCCATATCTAAGATGCTGTAAATTTTGTCCTTCTATACGTTGTCCAATATTAGCACGTTGACCAGAACTCGGTGTTTCTGTATTTCCTATATCAACTTTTAAACTTTTAGTAAATCCTTCACTACTCGGTGCTGTCGTTGAATGGTAAATTTTAGCACTATCAGTATCAAAACTACCACCAAGAGATAATTTCCATCTATCTAAAGTATAAATCGAAGAAGTAACAGGATTAAAATAACCTAAAGTGCCTGTTTGTACCCTTTGATTAACTTGCATCGCTCCATTTATTATAACATTGCGATGAGAAAGTTGTCCTTGTGTTGGTACAAAAGAAGTCGCAGTAACAATACCAGACATATTAATGCCCTTTGTAAAGTTAACGGGACTGTTCCCATTCTCTCCTAATACATTTGTGACTCTTATTTCTGACATTTAATTATAATGGTTTTGGATTATCACTCTTTACCTTGGCGATTGCATCTTTCCAAGTTGTAGTGCCATTGACAGCATCCCAATATTGCATATCTAATTGTTCTGCCAAGCTAGGGAAAGCATCTCGTCTTTTTGATTTGTAACTATCATTTTCTAAATCCCACGCAGTTTGTAATGCAACGAGTCCTGATGTGCAGTCTGATTCTGATGGTTTTGAACCACCATCATGTACTATAAGATTTGAATAAATTTTATTTTTAGAATTACTCCATCCAAACCACTGTCCTGTTCTCACAGTAACAAGATAATCTTCTATATGATCTGGTCTACCATCTATTCTCATTATGTATCTCCTAATTTAACAAAGGTAAAAGAGTTTTCATTATATCCAGTATTGCCAAGAAACAATACAGAACTTCTATTTGTATAAGCTCGAAATTTTACTTTATGAGTAGATGTGCTTGTTACATCAAAAATAAAATTAGCAACTGCATTATTTATATTGTAATCTGCCGAAAAAGTGGCAAATCCATCAGCAGCAAGAGCATAACTACTATTATTTGTAGTAACTTGTATCTGTAGTTCAGCAAATCTATTATCTCCAGAATTTCTTTTAAAAGGCATACATGCCATAATTTGATAAATTCCAGTTGAAGGAAATGTAAATATTCCACTTGATTGGGTCATACCAGAACCAATTTGACCATGACTATTTGTATCGCCTCTTTCCCAATTTGAAGTAAAGTCCGTTATTCCATCTGAGGTCATAGTTCCACCAGAAGTTATTCTCCATTGGTCTGCCATCGAAAGACCAGATGATAAACCAGTTAAGTTTGCACCACTGATTGCTGGTAAAGTTCCAGTTAGATTTGCTGCAGGTAAAGTAGTTAAGTTTGCGCCACTACCACTAAAACTTGTTGCAGTAATAATACCAGAAGATACATTAATACCTTTGGCAAAATTAACAGCATCAAGTCCATTATCTGCTATTATATTGTTAACTCTAATCTCAGACATTTTAAATATTCTCCTCCACTATTTAGAACACCTCTAAAACATTCATAATGAATGTTGTTCCAGCAGACACATGGAATGTTGCACCAGTTGAAACTACAATTCGACTCAATCTTGTGAATGTTGTATTACCTGACATATTATCAGATTCAATCCTTACTGATTGACCTGCACCAACTGTAAATGATTCTGTTGTTTTGAATATCAGATTTTCAAGAGTACCTTGTGTACTACTCAGTGCTGTTGAAAATCCACTGACTCCAGTTAGATTTGCACCATCTCCACTGAATGATGTTGCAGTAACACTACCACTACTTACGTTTACATTACCACCAGTTACATTTATACCACTTCTTGCTGTTACAATACCGATTGAGTCTACGTTTGCAACGTCTTCATAGGTCAGTGTACCACCGATGCCAATGTCACCTGGTGTGGTTATGTCTCCTGTAATTCCGTTTAGTTGTATTCCCATCAGGTTTTTAGTTATTTATCTTATGATTGAATTGGAGCGCACTTAATAATACCCATCTCATTACCAGCTGAAAAGTAATTAATATTTATAACAACTCTTCTTGGATCATTTGTCAAAGATGTGCCAGTGTGTCTTTTATTACTATCGAAGATAACAATTCGATTTTCTACACTCTCCACAATTCCTTCATTTTCAAAAGAAGTGTAACCATCACAAGTATTTAAATAAAAAATAGCAGTCTTTGAATTTGGAAATCTTTGATCAACATGATATCCATGTTCAACGATACTCGGAGTTTTAGTTGTAAGATTTGCTTTAATTCTAATTATTGCAGCGACATTTAATTTATCTAAGAGAGGAGGCATACGTTCAAATAATCTACTTTCTGGCATTGCACCTCCGTGTATTCCATGAACAAATTGATAATTATCAAGGTCTGATACTCCTGTCCTTAATTCATCTCTTTCTACAACTTCACTCCATTCCCACTTACAATCAAATGAAAAAAATGCTTGTTGTATATTAATAAACGAATCATAATCTAAAAAATTATCAATAACTTGCATAAATTATAATTCAGATGTTGCTGTAAAATTTTCCCACCAATTATCGTCCTGACCTACAGTATAACTAAAATAATCTTTACCAATATATGAAGTTCCACCAGTTCTTCTAGCATTTCCACCAATCGTAGGTGTATCTCTCATTTGTGTTGGATAAAAGACGTTTACATAAGTTGAATTATTACCCCATCTACCTGCGTAAATATTACCATTTGATGTAAGAGGTTTGTAAAAATATCGTTGGCAACGTGCGAGTTCTTCTTTATAGCTGCGGTGCTCGAACGGAGTTGCCACAGGTCCAACTTCTAATTGAACTCCTGTGATTTGAAAAGATGCATTATTTGTTGTGTACCAAGTTGTAGCATAATCAGGCATTCTTGCAGCATTATCCAAATTACCCCAAGTATTAAGAGTTGCACCAGAAGATGTATAATCTGTGCCAAAAAATGGACTCCAAACAATTTCGAGTCCCATAGCTATTCTATTTGCTGCACTATCAGTGTCAAATTCTAGATTTGAATTACCAGGTATTTTTACAATTACTTTTTTCCAAGTTGCGAAAGCTAACGTACCTGTTTCAAAAGCGTAATGTTGTGCTGTACTTGAATCAGGTACTTTTAAATAACCATAAGTATTGAGATTAGCATTTACCCCCTGCTTTACCCAAAAAGATAAAGTTATAAAACTATTTGCATCAGTATAGTTCCAACCACATTGTGCCATTTCTTGTGCTTCAATTTTATGACTCATGTAAATATAATCTGCAGCACCAGCACCAGATGTTTGGTTTCCATTTGAAATACCCCAAGCTGTTCTAAATCCCTCTTTGTAAGGATGGGGACCAGTCATCGGTAGATGATATTGAGCTGGTGCAGATACACCAAATATAGTTTGTGTGGGGTTTGCATCTGTGCCTGTAAAATACATCGCAAATCTATCAACAGTTTGATAACCAGAAGATGTAGATGACGAACCCCTTTGATTTATTTTAAAATCTCCGTTGACAATGATGTTGCGATGAGAAAGTTGTCCTGTCGTTGGAACTAAAGCAGTTGCAGTTATAATGCCTGATGTATTTGCACTTCCATCAGTTCCTAAACCAGCACCAGTCATTTGTGATGCATCACCACGGAAACTTGTTGCAGTTATAATACCACTTGCATTGCCAATTTTTATATTGCTTCCTACATTTAAATCATTACCAACTAAATTTATTCCCAATCTTGCGGTTACTATACCAACTGAATCTATATTTGCTACGTCCTCATATGTTAATACACCACCAACTCCTAGATTTCCTGTGATAGTAGCACTTGCAGCATTTATTGTTCCACCAACAAATGTTGTCGCAGTTATAACACCAGAAGTTATATTATTTACAGTTACATCAGCAGCAGTTCCATCGGCACGAAAGATCGAAATATCACCACCATTTCCAGTGATACTTGAAACTCCTGATATACTATTTGGTCGAATTACTGTCATATCTTTATTTATTAAACCACCACAAAATTACCATCAACATTCAGAACACCATTGACTGATACAGGACCTGCCATCAAACCATTCATTGAAGTTCCAATATAATGATTACCATTGATTGCATTATCATATAGTATCATACCATTACTAATATAAAGTCCTCTTGCAGAATTACCAACACCTTGTAGATCAGCATCATCAGTGCTTGTTGTTCCAACACCAACGATTGCAGAAGAAGTTTGAATACCAGTGACTGATGTAGTGAATGCACTTGAACCTCCACCACCAGCAATGCTAATATCAATTACATTACCAGTTTGCTTAAATGTATTACCAGCACCAACAAAGTTTAATGTGCGAACTGTTCCAATCGCAACACTACCAGACTGAATACCAACTATTGGATCAGAATCTGTAATCGTTACATTACCTGATCTACCTAAGAATCCTGTGACACCACTTGTAGAAGCACCAGCAAATCCAATATGTCTTACGTGAATGACTGTGCCATTCGCAGGTGCAGATGCAAAGGTAAGTGAATTAGAACCTGTGCCTGATACTGTATAAGATCTTGTATTCTGTGAATCAGATGGATACTGCATCACACCATCTAATGCAACTAATATATTATCATTATTAACGACTGCTCTTGATAAAGTAAATGTAGTTGTGCTTCCATCAGCAGTAAATGTATCTACCTTATTATCTGAGATGTCAAATGTTGGAAAATTATTTGCTACAAGATTTCCAAATATAACATCAGTTGAAGATGGTGCTGCTGCGAATACAATTATAGAACCATTTGAATCTATACCATATCCATTTGCAGGTGATGTAGAATCGTGTGGTCTTTGGATGACACCATTATGTGATAAGAACAACTGTGCTGCTCTTGTCATCTGTGCTTTTGTGCCACTATCATATGTTGCAACAAACTTTGTATTGACACTATCAAATGCAACACTTAATGTATGTGCTGCTCCAGTTCCAGTTCCCGTAATATTAATTTTGTTTCCAGCAGCTGCATCAGATGCATTTGCTGCTAATTGAATTGTATTATGATCTACTTTAATTGTAAAATATACAGTCCCGTTTGAAAGACCTGTGATATTTCCTCCACCACCATTCGTATATGTGACTCTTGAACCTGTAAGGAAACGATGATTATTTAATGTAATTGTATCAGCAGACTGACTGACTACTGCTGCATTTGAACCATCAAATGTCGTTGTGAACGCAAGATCATCTAAGATCTTAAAACTATTATTCTCTCCAGTTGCGTTACGATTACCTAGATATGCCATATTATACCACCACTAAAACTGAACCTGTTGCAACATCAATTGTTGCTCCGACTGCAACACTGACCGTACCAATCAATAATCCATTCTTTCCAGAAGGAACATTAATACTACTACTAATATCATTATCAATTAGAAGTGCACCATCAGTAATTGCAATGTTACCTAATGATTGTAATGCACCTTCGGAGTTTGCTGTACCAACTGCTGATGCTGTACCAACACCAACAACTTTACTTGTGGCAACACCGACTGCATCAGATGCCCAAGTACCAGCAGCACCAACACCACCTCCTCCTCCTTGGAAGAATACTGTTGCAATACCAACATCTGCGTTAAAAAATCCTGTAGTAACACCAGGACCTGCAAAGTTGATTTGAGTAACTGCTGTACCAACAGTGACTGATGAAGTGTTGTTGTAATTAGATGTTGAAACACCTAACTTTGCACTATCATTTAATTGTGTTAATCCAACAGAACCATCAGCTGGAACTCCAATTCCTAATGCAAGACCAAGAACAATAATAAAAGCATCATCAGATGCACCAGGTGCAGTCGCAAATGTTATTTCATTATTATTAATCTGATATGCAGAGTCTGCTTCTTGGATTACACCAGCAACTGATACTAGAAGTGAGAATGATGAACCAGGAAAAAAATCACTACCACCACTCTTCAATTGAAAAGTGACAGTAGATCCATTAAACTGAGATGATATGTCATCTAGTTTAAGATAATTTCCTGATGTGAGTTCTCGACCTAAGTATGGCATTATATCTTTTTAGTTATTTAGTCGGCTGCTTCTGGACTATTGCCAGCAGCTACCCATGCGAGATAGACCTGATAATCTGTATTGTTCTCTTTAAAAGGAATTACTTTTCTTATATCACCATTCATAATTTCTACACCATCAGGTTCTGTTACATCTACACCATTTTTCATTAGTTTATAGATTGGGTTTGTTGGGTATGCCATTGTTTAAATCTCCGCATTAAATGCTACAAATTTTTGTGTGTTTGATCCAAATGAATGGGCAGAACATCTAACTGTCTGCCCTTGTCTCGATGCATCACCAGACATGATTAGGCAACTTTGATTATGTCCTGTTTTACCAGTATCTTGTGAAATTTGATGATGATATTGAGCACTATTACCAAACAATTTCTCATAAACATATGCACCAGAACCTCCAGCAAGAGCTTCTAATGTAGGTTCTGCTCTCATAGTGGTTGGGAAATATACGGGTATGAATATATTACCTGAATAATATTGATGACCAGTGCCTAAGATTTCATAAGTATCTGTGCACATCGCAAAGTAATAACGTTGACAACGAGTGAGTTCATCTGCTACGCTGCGGTGCTCAAATGTGGTGGCTGAAGATCCAACTTCGAGTTGAACTCCCGTCACATCAAAGGTAGCATTGGATGTATTTGCCCAATTTTGTGAGTAGTCAGGTGTTCTGTTTGTTGAACTAGATGACTGCCATGCGTTAAGAGTGTGTCCACTTGTAGTATAATAAGTACCATACCAAGGTATAAAGTGAACAACTAAACCTTCTTCAGTATTATTATGTACGGATACATTTGAATTTCCAGGAATTGTTTTTGTTATCTTTGTCCAAGTATTTGCACTTAGAGTATAAGAAAAAGTATAAGTTTGACCTGTTCCATCACGACTATTCAACCAACCATAGTAGGTTCCAGCTAAACTCGATCTCACCCAAGCACTTAGAGTCACATAACTTGAAGATGATTTGAAATTCCAACCACTATTTGCGACATTTTGTGCTTCTATAGTTTGACCAATAAATCTATAATCAGTATCAGTAGTTGTATTACTTGTATTAGTTAATCTTAAATAATTACTAAAACCATTTTCAAATGCAGTTCCACTTTGCTCCGAAACTTGTGATTGAGTAACTCCCCCACCACTCCAGTTATTAGTCCATCTATCAATTGTATTCATACCAGAGGATGTAGATGATGTTCCTCTTTGAGCTATAGTCATAGCTCCGTTGATTATTAAATTTCTATAACTTCTTGCAGCAGGTAAACCTGTAAGATTTGCGCCACTAATTGCTGGAAGTGTACCAGTTATGTTTGCAGCAGGTATATTTGTTAAGTTTGCAGCACTAATCGCAGGTAATGCACCACTTAGTTTTGAAGAAGTTAATGTTGATATTCTTGCGTCGGCAACCGTTCCTGTTAGATTACCAGCAGGAATACTTGTTAAGTTTGCACCACTTCCAACAAAACTTGTTGCTGTTACAACACCAGTTACATCAATACCTTGTGAATTTGAAGTGACTGCAGAACCAACTACTACAAGGTTTGCAGTTGCAGTGGTGGCTGATAATGCACCAGTGAGTGTCGTAGAACCACCAACTTGAATACCACCTGTAAAGTTTGCAGTGGTAGAAGTTTTAATATTATCTGTTGATGCAACTCCCGTTAATGATGAACCATCTCCAGAAAATCCAGAGGCAGTTACAATACCAATAAATCTTGCCCCACCATCATCAAATATTGTTGATCCTGCACCGATTGGAGTGTCACCACCAAGAACATTTATTCCAGCAGCCTCTACTCCTACACTGTGAACATTTGTAGATCCAGTTTTAAAATTTGAAAAGGTTGCTATACCAGCAGAATCAAGACCACCAACATTTAAAACTTGATGAGTATTGATACCAGTTTGAGTTATGAGAGTTCTGTTGGTGGATAATGCCATATTATGTTATCTCCATAATTGTCAAAGCAACATCTAAACTATTATTTACATCACTTAATGCTGTAACTGTATCCACTGCCTCTACAACTATCTTATTTCCTTGCATGATTTCTAATGCAGATCCTTGTGGGATAGGGACATTCTTTAATATGTTTATATCATCTCCATTTGTTGCTCTTGATATTCCGATTCCAACATTAATTCCTTGACCAGATACATTCGTACAAGTTACACCAATGATAACTGTAGTCGTCGCACCAGGTACTGTGTATATTCCAACTGTGGATACACCAATATTATTTTTCGATTTTAATTTAAAAGTATTAGCCATTTTTTATAGTTTAAAAAGGTGCAATATCCCCGTTGAGATATTTATAATCATCCCAAAGCAATCGCCAGAGCAACAACATCAGCGTTCGTAACACCACCAGCAGATGTGACAGTCGCAGTATCACCTGAAACAGCAGCAGCAATGCCTGAACCAACAAAGTTGATTGTAGTGACACTACCAGCAGTTCCGACTGTTGATCCTTCATCTTTAATTGATAGACCCTCAACACGAACTGTAGCAATACCAGTATTAGATACTGCATCAACACTTACTAGTGATCCCTCAAAGTCAAGTCCTGTGGCACCAGTTGCTTTAGCACCACTACCCTCAGATACTCCTAGACCTGCTATTGCATTGACAGTCACCGTTGCAATACCTGCACCAACAGCTGCATCAGCAGTGACGACACTACCTAAGAAGTTAATTGTGGAGATACTATTTGCAGAACCAACGATAGTATTCTCATCACGAATTGAAATACCTTCAATCGCACCAGCAGGAGCAGAAGTTACCCAAGTTGGAGCAGCTCCAGCACCATTTGATTGTAGGATTTGTCCTGAACTACCTGTGTCTAATAAATCTGTATCATTATTTGAATCTTGATATAGGATTTGATTAGTTCCATTGATTGCAAGGTCAGTTGCAAGAGTTGCAGTGCCAGATAAGTTACCAGTCACATTACCAGTTAAATCACCAGAGAAACCACCACTTGATGTAGTGACACCCGTGACCACAACACCAAATCCATTTGCTTGTGCCTTGACTGCTCCACCAAATTTTAATGCAGATGCATCTATACCTGTTAAATTACTACCATCACCACTGAAACTTGTAGCAGTAACAACACCTGTTGCAATGACACCTGTTGCATTTAAAGTTACCCCTGAACCAACAACAGCACCACCTGAAACTGTAAGTGCACCTAATGTTCCGACACTTGTAAGTGAAGAACTGACAACATTAGCACCAAGAGTAGTTGCAGAAAGAACCTCAGTTCCATTAATTTTATAAACCTTACCAGATGCAACATCAAGATGCTCACTTGATTTTAATGAGTCAGCAGTATTATTATATCTTATAAACTTCCTTATACCCGTTGAACCAATTCCAATACCTGCACCATCTAATAATGCGTTTGTTGGAACTGTTGATGCAATACCAACTACAAAGTCTCCAAACTCTATGTCACCATTGTGAACTGAGAATGTTGTACCATCAACAAACAAGTCACCTTTAATTCTTACCTTTCCTGTATTATCACCAACTGCAGCAGGGTCGATAAAGAGTTCAGCAGGTCCTGTAATACTATTGGTTGTGATATTAACTCCAGTTCCACTCGCACCTGTTGATAATCTAGAGAAGGTTGCAATACCTGTGCTGTTTAAACTTCCATTACCAAGTGCAGTGTTGATACCTGTTAATCCAGAACCATCTCCAACGAAGGTATTCCCAGTTATGGTTCCCGATGCGGTTATATTTCCAGTTACATTTAATAGTGATCCATTGAATGTTAAATTACCACTATCCTCTACAGCACCTGAACCACCTGCAAGAACCACACGACCAGAAGTTAAGTCTGATACGATTAGTGACGCTGCTGATAAATCCGTTCCGTTAAAGACTAAGTTTCCACTATCCTGTAAAGCACCAGACCCTCCAACAGTTACAACACGACCTGATGTTAAATCACTTACAGTTGCAGATGATAAAGTTGTTTCTCCACCAGTTACTGATAATCCACCACGAAGAGTTGCTGCATAGTTACTATTAACAACATTAGAGTTATTCTGGACAGCATTGCCCATGTACCCGTGGTTTGTACATTGGTAGTGAAGAACTATTGGAGTTTCATCACCAACTGCTATTTGTGTATATGCACCAGAGTTACCAGCAGTTCCGTTTACGGTTACTCCTGTGCTGTAAGTTGTTGTTTTATCTGCCTCAAGATAGAAGTTTATAGGGTGATTACTATTACTATTATCACTCTGATCAAATTTATAAGTTCTACCTGGTGTAAGTGTTATGAATGGAGAGAATACTCCATCAATTTTATATCCTAAACTACTACCTTGCCCTTGATATCTGTGTGTAGAGTCCTTTGATGCAACAGTTACAGTATAAGTTTTTACTGTATCACTATGAGGTGCCCTTAAATCATCAAACCCAGAAATTGATCCTGAGACATCTAAACTATTGCGAATAGTCGCAGCATAGTTTGTATTTAATACATTGGCATTGCTTTGTATCGCATTGCCCATATAACCATGATTTGTGCATTGATAGTGAAGCACCACTGGTGTCTCATCACCTACAACGATCTGAGTATAAGCACCAGAGTTACCAGCAGTTCCATTAACAGTTACACCTGTGCTATAAGTAGTCGTCTTATCTGACTCTAAGTAAAAGTTTATGGGGTGATTACTATTACTATTATCACTCTGATCAAATCTATATGTTCTACCTGGTGTGAGGGTTAAAAAGGGAGACTCAACACCATCTACTTTATATCCTAAACTACTTCCTTGTCCGTTATATCTGTGATCGTTAGTCTTTGTTGCTACAACAACTGTAAATACTTTGATTGTATCAGAGTGTGGTGCTCCTAGATTATCGAATCCACCGATTGATCCACGAACATCTAACTTTGATAAGGGAACTGTTGTCCCTATGCCAACTGAATTACTATAATGTATAGACAATCCACCATATGCCTCAGTCCACGGAGTTAAATTGGTGACAGTTGCTAACCCTACACCTTCTCTCTCAGTGTAAAGAAAACCGTCATATGTATTAAGTGCTAATTCTCCTAGTTGAAGGTCAGACCCAGCTGGTCGTTTCCCCTCAATCGCAGACCTTTTCAGTCTAAATGGTGTCGCCATTATTTCATTCGGTATGTACCAAAATTAAGCAGTATATACTACCTATTGAGTTATTTATTCAACTTGCATTATTCCGTCTTGGACGATACGAAAATAAATTGCTTGGAGGGTCTGGTTCCATCCATTTTTTTATCTTTTCGTATCTCTGTTCACTAAAAAAATCTTGTGAAGAATACCATTCCACCCAAGGTTCATGTCCCTTATGTTGATTGCAGGTTGAACAACAGCAAACAACGTTCTTTGTAAAATCAGTTCCTCCCTTTGAACGGGGTACAATATGATCTATGGTTAAATTATTGCCTGATCCACAATACGCACAGACGTAGTTCCACGTTTCCTTTATCTTTCTCCTCCATAACCTTTTTGCTTCCTGTGAACTTGTTGTTTCCAAGTTAAACAAATAGTGACGGGGTGAAGATAGAACTCTCATATGTGCTTGCGACTATGATTATTTATCTTTTTGATATTTTTTTATACTTTCTTCCCATTCTGACATACTTGACTGCATTTGACCTTCATTTTCTTTTGCATCATATTGATTATATCCCTTTATTCTTTTCCACTCGTTATATAATGCTCCCAGTATCCAAGACTGAGATAAACTTTTAGGTCCACTCTCCAAGAGTTCAAGATATCTCTTATTACTTGTATAACTTTTATACTCTTCTCTCCAGTTGGAGTCATCATATGGTTTCTTCACTCTTCTCCTTCAAGAGTTACATTACGAACCACAATTCTATCACCTTCGATTCTGAATTGTAATTCATCCTCATTGTCCCACATGAGTTCTTGATATAATGAGTCTAATACTCTCATGTCGTGCCAAAGATCGTTCGCCATTTATCCTTTGTAAGTCCTGTTATTTATTATTTTCACTTAAGTATAGCATAGCATTTTTGAGGGTGTCAACATTATGTTTAAATCCTTTCAATCCCTTTTCACAATCTCTGCATACATTATTTGATACCTTTGTATTTGATTCTTTACAGATTAAACAAGATCCAACTTGGTATTTTTTCTTTATTTTATTCTCATACTCTCTCACTCGATCACGAGTGCAGACCTTACACTCATAAGCATAAGATGATATTTTTGTTGCATCTGGTCGGCATTTATAAAAATCAGCAATTAAATTTTTCTCCTTTCCGCATACACGACAGGTTCTTTCTTTTAAAAATAAATGCTGAGTTTCTAATTCAAAGTCAATACCCATTTTTTCCTTCAGCATAATCTAAAGCTTGCTTTGCAGTTTGCATTAGACGAACTCTACGCATATCGTGAGTGTTAGGTAATGTTAAAGAAAACCCTAGCAAATCTCCATCAGGATCATCAGGTATTCCAATTGGTTGAACAAAAAATATTCCTGCATGTGCCACACATTTCCACCCTATATCCACAAAACCCAAATCTCTCAGGGCACATTCAAGTTTAAGGGAGTAACAAGCTTCTTTTAGAATCATATTTTATCTATAAAAAGTCTAATAAGCAAAAAAATACCCCGAAATTTTTTCCGAGGTAAATGTAATTAAAAGTTGATTTTGGTTTAGAGTGCGTTACCACGAGGTAATACTTCCTCTGGGAACACGAAGTTCTCATGAGGTTGGTCAACAGATGACATCCATGCTCTCATACCTTCGTTGAGAAGAATATTCTTTGTGTAGAAAGTTTCAAACTCTGGATCTTCTGCTGCTCTTATCTCTTGAGATACAAAATCGTATGCTCTTAAGTTAAGTGCAAGACCTACAATACCAATTGATGATGTCCACATTCCCATCACAGGAACGAACAGCATAAGGAAGTGTAAGAATCTTTTGTTTGAGAAAGCAACACCAAATATCTGTGACCAGAATCTGTTTGCTGTAATCATACTATAAGTTTCCTCTTCCTGTGTAGGATCAAATGCTCTGAATGTTGTGCTTTGAACCTTACCTTCTGAATAAACAGAGGTGTCTTCATACAAAGTGTTCTGTACTGTTGCACCGTGAATGGCACAGAGTAATGCTCCACCTAGTATTCCTGCTACACCCATCATATGAAATGGGTTAAGAGTAATATTGTGGAATCCTTGTATGAATAAAATATATCTAAAAATTGCTGCGACACCAAATGATGGTGCGAAGAACCAACTATGCTGACCTAAAGGATAGATCAAAAAGATGCTTGTGAAGACTGCGATAACAGCAGAGAATGCTAGAGCATTGTAAGGACGAATCCCAACAAGTCCTGCAATCTCAAATTGACGAAGCATGAAACCTATAAGTCCGAAGACTCCATGTAATGCTACAAAGTTCCATAGTCCACCAAGTTGAACCCAACGAACGAATGAACCTTGTGCTTCAGGTCCCCAGAGGAACATGAGACTATGACCCATTGCATCACCAGGTGTGGAGACTGCTGCTGTTAAGAAGTTTGCTCCCTCTAAGTAAGAGGATGCGATACCGTGTGTATACCATGAGGTAACGAAAGTAGTTCCAACGAACCAACCTCCGATAGCAAGGTAAGCACAAGGTAAAAGTAAAAGACCAGACCATCCGATGAATACAAAACGATCTCTCTTTAACCAGTCATCAAGAACATCAAACCAACCCCTTGTGGGTGCTTGTAAGGTAGATGCTACCATTAATTTCTCCTATGAAAAAGGGGTCATAAAGACCCCCTGAGTTATTATTTGATTAATAAATTAACCAATTGCAGGTGCTGTTAAAGCAACTGTTGTAGACTCTGCAGATGCTAAGTCTAGTGGGAAGTTGTGTGCATTTCTTTCATGCATTACTTCCATTCCTAAGTTTGCTCTGTTAAGAACATCTCCCCAAGTTGGTACAATCTTACCACCAGCGTCTACGACAGACTGGTTGAAGTTGAAACCGTTAAGGTTGAATGCCATTGTGCAGATACCCATTGAGGTTAACCATACACATACAACAGGGAATACTGCTAGGAAGAAGTGTAAACTTCTTGAGTTATTGAATGAAGCATACTGGAAGATAAGACGACCAAAGTAACCGTGTGCAGCTACAATGTTGTATGTTTCTTCTTCTTGTCCGAACTTGTAACCATAGTTCTGAGATTCTGTCTCAGTTGTTTCTCTGATTAGAGATGAAGTAACAAGTGAACCGTGCATTGCTGAGAATAAAGATCCTCCGAACATACCTGCAACACCAGCCATGTGGAATGGGTGCATAAGAATGTTGTGCTCTGCTTGGAATACGAACATAAAGTTAAATGTACCTGAGATACCTAGTGGCATTCCGTCTGAGAAAGATCCCTGACCGAAAGGATACACTAAGAATACTGCAAATGCTGCAGATACAGGTGCTGAATATGCTACACATATCCAAGGTCTCATACCTAATCTGTATGATAGTTCCCACTGTCTGCCCATGTAAGCAGAAATTCCGATTAGGAAGTGGAAAATAACTAACTGGTAAGGACCACCGTTATATAACCATTCATCTACTGTTGCTGCTTCCCAAATTGGGTAGAAGTGTAGACCTATAGCGTTTGATGAAGGAACAACTGCACCAGAGATGATGTTGTTACCGTACATGAAAGAACCCGCTACTGGTTCTCTGATTCCGTCGATATCGACTGGAGGTGCTGCTATGAAAGCAACGATAAAGCATGCTGCTGCTGCGAGCAAACATGGGATCATGAGTACACCGAACCAACCAACATAAATTCTGTTGTTTGTTGATGTAACCCACTCACAGAACTCAGGCCATCCCTTTAGGATACCGCCTTGTCTGCGTGTGATATTTGAGGTTGTCATTAGTAAGACGTTTAAGTAGGGCATCAGGGGAGATGCGAGACTTATTTCCTGTAACCCCTCGCTACAGGATATGAGAGACTATTGCTTATACTGCCTATAGGTCTCGGTTTAAGAGCAGTCTACTTGGGAGGGCGATCCGTTCGAGTCCCAAATAAATTGTGAGGAATCCCTCACCGATGTATTTATATTAACAAATCTTTACAAAATTGTCAATAAGTATTATTACTTATTCTTTGCCATCCTCTTAATTTTGTTGATTGTCTTCTGTTTATTGACTACTGCATCTATCTCTGGATCACCTGTAGGAGGCATGGAATTTGCACTTGCAGGATCTAATTTCTTATATCTATTTGCCTTTTTACCATACTCTGGATGAAATCCATTTATCATCTTAGGTGGTGATTCAGCAGGAAACTCAGGTGCAATCTTTTTGTTCTCTAAGAATCTTCTCTTAATTAACTCATAGGTAGATTCTTCTTTCTTAGGTATTACAGGATGAGACTTAAAGTATGCTTCATTAATCCATTTTTCATTTTCCTCTTGTAATATCTCATTAATTTTAGACTGAAGCATATTACTTTTAACACCATGTTGATCTTCCATGAATACGATTGAGTCTCCTTCAATATGTTCTTTCCTTGTTACATTATACTTTTTACCATTGAAAAGGAATGAATACATATTAGGATTTTTACCCCAATACTGCTCTAATTCTTTTGCACCCATCTTCTTATAATCATTCAAGGCATGACCAAAGGCATGCTTACCATTACCAATCAATTCAAGAACTCCGTTCATTTTTTCCTGAGACTGAATTACATTATGATTGATAAAATCTTTAGTCCATGATGTTCTTTCTTGTGGTTTGAATGGTTGAGGACCACCAATGTTCTTATTAAATAACTTATCCATGTCTTGGAAGTTTGTTTCTGGTTTTTTATTCTTATCTTTATATCTTTGACCAGGACTTACCTTGTAAGTTTTTTGTTTTGTCTCTGGTAAAATAACTGGTTGAGTTAAATGTCCGAAGATTTCTCTCTTTCTTTCAAGAGATAATCCCTCTTCCATACCACCACGATTAGTTGTGCTACCAAGTGGTCTACCACCTTGGCCTCCTTGATTGATTTTAATTTTACTATTGGGAACTTTTACTTTATACTTCATGGTAGGTGAATTATATAAACCACCATGTTGATTTGCACCTGTAATACCTGTTTTAGCAGCAATAACACCACCCACGACTACAGGAATACTACCTGCACCTAGTGAATCCAATTCAATTCCTGCTGCTGTTAAAGCAGCACCGAGTGGTGTATCTTCTGCTCCTTCTACACTACCACCTGGTCTAAATTCATAATTTTTTTCAATAGTCCAATTCTGTCCATTACTATTTTTAAAGTCTTCAAAATCAATTTGTACATTATTATGAATCGAATTATCTAATCCAGGTCTGTCATAAACTTTATCTTGAAGTCCCTTTGTCACCGCATCTTTTGCTAAGTCCCACATTAACTCACCAACTGTCGTGGCATCACTGTTTGGAGGTTTTTGTGCTAATGGTTTATTTGCTCTGTCAGGATTATTTTGAACTTCTAATGCTTTTTTAATTGCATCATTTACAATAGGATCATTCCTCACATCATTTAATGCATTTAAATCCCTATCTGAAAATTCGTTTGTAACATCAATCCTTTCATCAGAACCATTCGGGTTCTTTTTAAGAAAATCATCATACTTGTTGAGCATGTTTGCTGAACTTTCCATGCGAGTTATCTTACCCAAATTTTCAATGACACCATCCATTACATCATCAAACTTGTCACCTAAAAAATCTTTTAATTGATCAATACCATCCTCAACATTTTTGTCAAAAGAATCTCCAAAATTCCTAAGACCTTTTTTTATCTTATCAAGCATTGCAGAGAAGTTATCACCTGCTTGCTTATCTAATGGTGTAGCATCTGGAACTTCTCTTGGTTCTTTCTTAGAAACACCAGTTAGAATACAAGGGTATCTACCATATGCGTCAGGTGTTGCTGATGGAGGACCTGGATAGAATGCACGATATGAATAAGTAGCTGGATCGTTGGTGTTGCCATTTGCCTTTTTAATATCCCTAAACCAAAGTGCTTGCTCAGTCGTCAACTGCCCGTAAGAATAGAATGTACCAGTACCTGATCCACCACTTCCAGATGATCCATCCCAATCAGACAACTTACCATCAATACGACCAAGGTTTACCATTCTACGATCTGATTCACGAATATATCCAACCATCGTCCAAGGATAAGACCATGTATAATACATGGCTGCCATTGGTCCTAAAACATAACTTGTATCTCCTGGTGGTTCTTCTGTTTTTACATATTTTCCGTCCGCATGAACACCACCTGCATTAAATAAACCTGTTGTATCTCTTGCTTCTGTTGAATTGGTTGGATTTTCTCCTATATTATAATCTGTTTCGTCTGTCTCACCATCTGTAATTGTTTCAAAAGAATTACCTTGTGGATTACTAGGATCTCCTTGAAAAACAAATGCAGTATTATTTCTTGGCATATCCTCATCAAGCATAGAGAGTTTTTCATTCAACTCTGTAGACTTTAAATGATTTTTTAATTTTGAAAAAGTTTTTTTCTTTGCCATTATAAATTAATCCTATACTTTATTTATTATAACATCAGCACTTGGATATGTTACTGTACCTGATGGCCATGCTACCACAGTTATTCGATTTGTGCTAGCTGAACCATTTACAACTTCAATGCCATGCCAAATATCTGGGTTGACCCATACAAATCTATTTGGTTTTGGTTCGATTATTGATCCATCACAATCTTTAAACTTTAAATTACCACCCCATGATGTATCCCATGCAGGGTGTATGTAGTAAATATATCCACCATCTTCTCTGTGATATCCACCATTAGAAGGATCAGATGATTCTACATTAATATCTTTAGGTAAAACATTAAGAGAAGAAAATAATTTAATCTCACTCTCCCAGTCAGATTGCCACAAGTTAAGTGTGATTAATTTTTCTTTTATCCAAGAATTGATTTCAGTATGAAGAGAAGTTCTATTCTCAGAATACTCAGATGCATTTAAATAAGAACCTATACCAGATTGAATATAATTCCACTTACTACTATCTAAAAAATTATCTATACTAATTGCTGCTACACTCATTTACACAAATACTTTTAAGTATTTATGTCTCTATCATAGCAGACATCATAACAACGAAGAGAGTTGTTAATATTACTGTCCCTGAGAATATCATAATAAACATTTGAAGTATTGTGGATACATTCATAATATACCTGCATATGCAGTAGTAGATAACCCGTATAGAGACACAAAAACTATCATCCAAGAAAATATTCTTGGAACATATTTGATTGATGGTGGTTGTTTGTATGCTTCCATTACGTCGTGGTAATTCATCCTAATAATCCTGCAGATCCTGCTGTAATTCCCACAGTCAGGAAGAATAAAAATTCAAATACAGGCATAAATCCTGCGTTCTTTAGTAAAAATTGAGTCATTTGTGCTTGTGCTCCTCAGCTATTATTGTTTAAGAAAATACGAACGGTAGTCCGTTGATTGCAGTGAATGATACTGCACATGCGAATAAAATTTGGTAAATCATTTTTATGCTCCTTGGTATACTGGTGACATTACTCCACCTTCGGGATCGTCATCGTCATCATCATCTACTCTTAAAAACAACTCCAACCCTACAAGGAATGCTAATGGATAAAAACACCATAGTATTGCCATGAAGGGTGAGATGTTTGTTGCTTCAGCGATCATACGAATACGTTAGTAGTTGTACTTGCAATTACTGCTATCATAAAAATATAAGGTACAACTTTAAATGGTACTGGTTGTCTCTTCACTGAGTTCATTATACGATACCTGGTATAAGTTGACCTGTTGCTAAGTAGATGCCACCGAATAGAACGAATGCGAACATTGCTGGTCTACCGATTGCTCTCTCGAAGATATCTTTGTTGTTCATTAGACGAAACCTGGAATGATTTGTCCTGTTGTTAGGTAAGCACCTAATCCTGCGATGATGCCAAGCATTGCGAATCTGCCATTAAGCTTCTCTGCAAAAAACTTTTCCTTTTCAATTGTTCTTGTTTCTGTTTTATTTGTCATTAGAATATACCTGGAATAAGGTTTCCTGTTGTTGCGTATGCACCGACTGCTGCTACGAAACCAAGCATTGCTGCCCAACCGTTAAATCTTTCTGCTTCTGGAGTCATGAGTTTGTACCTTTTATTAATTGTGAATTGTGAATTGATCTTCATTTTAGAAGAATCCTGGTGCTATCCATCCGAATAGACCATAGTTGATTGTGCCGATTACTAAACCAAGCATTGCAAGACGACCATTGATCTTCTCAGCATATTTCCAATAGGAATGATTTTTATCCATTAGAATATACCTGGAATGATTTGACCTGTGGTTGCATATGCACCTAATAATGCAACGAAACCAATCATAGCCCAACGACCATTAACTTTCTCTGCATTTTGTGGATATCCTTCATAGGATACAGACTCATCAATATATGGACGAGTTTCAGTTGGAAAGGCATTTTGTCTTCCACCACTTTCAGTTGTAACAGTCATTTAAGTTTTATTAATTTATGTAACAATATTATATATAAAATATTAAATTTTGTCAAATATCTTAACATACGGATATCCGTATACATTAAAAAAGAGGGTCTAAACCCCCTTTTATTGTTGATTCTGTATCGGTTCTGTCACACGACCCAGATAAGGATCGAAATTCATTAGTTTGTCTATCGGAACATCTACACCTGATTGCAACCACCAATTTGTCAAAGCATTATAACTTGCCTTGTGTATCGCATCTACATGCTCTGGGTGTATTGAAGAACCCAGTTGCACTTTGTATAGAAATATAGGAATTGCATATGTATTACCTGAGTTGTATATCAAATCATCTGCAACTGCTCTCGGTTTCACACCATTATCAAGTTTATACTTATCATCTCTACAGTGAAGTCTTATAAGTTTCTCTGCGTGATGACGATTAATAATATAGCAAGCAGTTGAAAAATCATTTACAAATCTACGATGTAATGTAACATGTAGTCCTCCAGTACAGATGATTGCTAGTTGTATTACATCCCAATCATATGGAATTTGCGATATAAAATTGCTCCAAGTAAAATTCCAGCACTTGACAATTTCCAAATCAATATCATCTTCCATGATGATCGCATAAGGAGTATCAGATGTTTCATACCAATGTTTAATAGCTTTTAAATGTGATGTAGTACAACCAACCTCACCAGATGTCATCTGTTCTGGGTATCTACCTTTTAATATATCACCTAGATCATCATTACGACCATCATATGCAGACACTCTCTCATAGTTTTCAATCTCCCAATACTTAAAGAGATTCTCCATATATTCTTTTCTTTCTGGTTGTCCATCAAGGTTGATATAATATATCGGACCAATATTCTTTAACTTGTGAACTGATTTATTTTTATCCATTAGACTGTGTATACTGCTCCGTGCTGATAGGTAAACCCTTGAACTGGTTGAATGTGCTTTGATGGCATGAATAGATTGACACCTAAAAACTTAATTGGTGCATCTCCCCATCTCTTAGTGTATATACCACCATTCTCGTCAATCATATTATAGAATGCCATATACTCACTTGTCAAGAACCAATCAACTTTTCCTAACTCCCAGTTTGTATAATACATCCAACGATCAGGTATGTTGTTTGGATATTTTTCATTCACTAAATCCCATAGACCCTCTACAACCTTCTCATTATCCTGTTGAACAGCAGGAGCTACATACCCATACCAACATTCATTTTCCTTTGCCCACTTGAATATATCGTATCCTAGAGGGGTCTGAATGAATGAGTCTGTATCTAAACGAATGTAGTATTCATATTGCTGAACAATTGGAAATTTATAAACTTCACCAGAAAACATTCGACACATATGACGGTATCCCATTGAGAAACCAGGATGACCCCACTCAATAGGACCATTACCGTGTGTAGGATGTGGATAGAACTCTGGTATATTATCTGCAATCTCTTTTGAATAGTCAGGTGTTTTAAATTCTATAATTTTATATTTTAAGTCTAAATTTGTTTTGACTTTTGGCATGTATTCTATGAATGATTCTTCAATGAATACTAATACATCTGTACTATCAGTATACTTAAGGAGATTTTCTTCTAGTAATGATAGAGACTTATTAAATTCTTCAATGTCTTTATCAGATGATCTGACGAGGTAGATAATACAATTCATATCATTTGCCATTCTTTATAGGGTATCATGTTTGGACTATGGGTTTGTATAAAAGACTTTGGATAGAATACTTTATTGTTTGGTTGATTCTTATCTAAGAAAGCAGACCAGAAACTAAAAGTAGATACATGCAAAATGTGATACTCACATTCTACCATCTTTTTAAGAGAAAGGAAAGCATCATCTTCTATGATAGCAAAAGCATTTGGAAATGTCTCATCAAACCATTTTATTTTTTCTTTTGCCTTTTCATTGTCATCAGAGAATATGAATACTAATACATTCTCAGGTATTCGTTTGAAGCACTCAATATAAAAAGAGTCATCAACATATCCATTTACATGATCATCAGCAGCACGAGTGCAGAATCGAAGATGTAAGGATGCAGTGTTTGGTACAGAAAGATCTGTCACAGATAATTGGTCTCTTACATAATCAAGCTCATCACAATCACTAAATCGAAACATATCATTGATAACAAACTTTGTATCATATGTTGTTTCTAAATTTCCTTTCCAATTTAAATTAGGAAATGTAGATTCGATCTTCTCATGACTACCATCATGTCCACCTAGTAAACGATCTGAATTATATGATGAGGGATATTTGCCTCCTCCATTCCACAAATCCCAAGTTCCAAAGAATGGTTTTGATATATCATGTTTCTTACAAAAAGAAATTACCTCTGCCATCTGAAACAAATTATTTCCTAGACCACCATGTAATGTAGCACTCACATCATATGATGCAATGTTAACAGGCATATAAGAATCATCACCGACATTTAAATTTACCTTTGATAGTATATCAGTACTATATTCTTTATCTTCAAAAAATTTAATTGAATCTACCATAATAAAATTATTAGGATATTTCTTCTTCATACTATCAGCTATCTGATAATATTCATTGTAGTAATTTTCGATTGATACAAATGATGTACAGTCACTATGATTAGGAAATTGATCAACTGCATATCGGTTATGACCAATACCAAGTGTTCTATCTTTTACATTACAAGGATTACGATAACCCCAAGATATAAACAATGACCATAGAGTATTGAATTTATTCCCCTTCATACATAAAAACTTCATCTGTGGATGAAGTTCTATAAATTCTGGTATGTATTTTAAATATGAATGAGTAATATTAGTTGTAGTATCAATAAGTGAAACTCTTCTAAGTCTCTCCTCTTTTGAAAGACTTTCTGAATTCCAAATTAAACAATCATCATTCCAATTTTCAAAACTATTTTGATACTTCCTACCCCCATCTTTATATTTGACAGGTATATGATTTTTCAATATCTGATGCATTCTTAAAAATCCACATGCACCTGTACCAATTACATGAAACATTAATATAAAACTCCACCTGATAATAATACTCCTCTTTGTTGCCAAGGTTTGGAGCACACATCAAATTTAGATTTGAAATCATCTCGAATTAAATAAACATTTCCAGATTGTTTGCCAACATATCCAGACATGCCAATAAAATCATATCCGATTTCATCTGCAAAATTAATTAATTCTATAATACCAGACTCTAAACCATTTGGTTCAATGATTATTACTATTGGTCTGTATTTACCTAGACTTCTTGCTACATTAATATCATCACCATCAACATCAATAGATGCTAATACAAAATTATCATTTGATACTTCAAACTTAGATTTGTCAATTATATCTTCAAGAGTATTATCTATAGAGACTAGTTCATTAAAACACGCAATATTATTATATTGATCTTGCATTGATAAATTTAATCTAGAAGTAGCTTCAACTAAGATAGCATTATAGTTATCATTTTTTGACCATAGATTAGCACAATTACTTGATAAAAATCCATCCCATGCTCCAATTTCAAGCACAGTTCCACCTGTAATATTCAAGTGGTCGAATATTGCTTGATTAATACTATCCTCACCATTCTCAGAATACACATCTTGTGAATGATTATATAGTAAATCAATCATATTTGAGTCCTCTTAACTCATACTCCCAACGAACATCCATATTCATTCTAGGTTTACCATCCTCTTCAATAATTTGTCCTACAAAAATACCATGTTCCATAGGTTCATGTGAAGGGAAAGGACGACTATCTTGATTGGGTGGATATATTTCTTTGAGTTGTTTATACACACCTTCTTTTACATAGTATTCTAATCCAACACTATAGGCACTTTTATAATGCACATGATCACCAAGTTGATATGTTGGTTTTCCTACTATCTCTGAGTGTCTCCAATGATCATGACAAACATGATCTTCTTTAATAAGTGGCCAGAGAACATCATTTAATATAGTTTGATCTGCTGTCCTGATATTTGCATTAACATTTTCTAAATCAAGTCTTCCATATTTTGAATGAAAAACTTTATTGTTTATACCAAACATACCTGCCATGATTGTATAACCATGATTATGACAATCTCTCAAGAGATGTGCAGATTTATTTGATACAATCCATTCATCTACAGCATTCTTTTCTCTATAACTTAATCTACTATCAGTATCTCTACTAATCCAATATTCAACATCAGGTTCATTGAGTGGTCTAAATCTCCAATTCAAACCATCATAAGAATTTTTTCTTTCACAATGAACAACCTCTGATCCATGTTCCTCTATTGCATCAAGATACATTGACGGTACATCTTGAGCAACATAGAATCGTGCAGTCCACTCAGGATAAATTTCTTTTGCAATTCTTGCATTCTCTACAGCACCCACACAATATAGTGGATTGTCACCGAAGAGACTAAATGTTATCAGTCGCATACCAAGATCCATAATAACAATCAGCACCATGAAAACCAGGTTCTGATCCACCTTTAAATATTTTACCAAAATCACCTAAAACATCAGTGAATGTTTCGGGTGTAATATAATGCGGATGTGCTGTATCTGTCACACTACCAATACTCTCAAAAACTCTAACTACTTTTGATGTTTTCTTTGCCAATTCTAATTGTTTCTTTGGATCTAAAACATGCTGTACAACATTGAAGAACCAAGTCTCATCAACCTTCTCATCTATATCTAAATGTTCATAAGGTGCTGCAATTATTTCAACTCCTATGTCTTCATAATCTTTTCTAATATTAGGTGGCCAACGATCTATCAGAGGTTCAATTAATATGCCTCTTTTAAAGTTTCCTTTTGTCATATGAATAGAACCTCTTGGTCCTCCACCAACTTCAACAATGACTTTATCTTTAAAATCTTTTAGGTAATCTATACCTAGATATTTTCCTATAACAGTTGAACCGACATTATATGCCTCTGGTCTTAAATCTTGATGGTGTCCGAACTCTTCAGTTTGAGCGGTCTCCCACCTGTCCATTGTAATTTCCATTAAATTAACTCTCTGTGTTCAATCAATCTACGAGTATTTATGAGGTCTTTATGACGTTCATAAAATAGTTTTGTATTCTTATGGTGTGCTTTAAACAACCAAGGTGCAGGTTGACCTGTAACCCTTGTGCCACCCCATGAATTATCACTTTCATAATCAATTAAATATGCACCAACAACTTTACCAAGTTCTTTAAATGCACGATAACACAAATCATGGTCATCCATATCTTGGGGTGAAAATGCCTCATCAAAATAATTTAATTTCTTGAGGTCTTCATGGTCTATCATAAGAGGACCACGATTTACAGAACATCTAACTGCAAAAATATCTTTTGGAATTATCTGCTGTTTATTAGCGTGATCAACATGATCTAGTATATCACACCAACAATCATCTAAATTATTTTTCATACCGATGTGTCTACTACTCTCATTAAACACCCAGTTATGTGCGGTGTTTGCAGTCACAGCAAAGACATCATCAAATGCTTTAAATGGTTTCTCCATTCTAACATTCCAATCCTTTTCTGTCACTATCATATCATCTTGTATGATAATAATTTTATCACCTTTTGCTGCTTTTATACCAATGTTATTTGCTTTGGTTTCAAATACATCAGGTGCATGCAGTAGTTTCCAATCTACGGGTGTGCTTAATAAAGTGTCCCAAACAACTTGCTCAGAGTTATCAGAACAACCATCTAAAACAATAATCAATTCATAAGGAGTTCTAGTATTATAATAAATTCCCTCAAGCACTTTTTCAAGTAACCAATCTTTATTATGAACTGTTAAAATAATACTATGCATTTTTTATCTGAATTAAAAATTTATCAATCTCTCTACCGTATCCAGCAGATCCTCTTTCATACCAATAATCATAATCACATTCTATATAATTTCTGTAGTCTTGTCCACCCACTGTTAAACCATCACGGACTGCAATATTTGTTAGAATACTTTGGTCGTTACGATGTTCAACAAAGGACGATAGTTCTTCACCTAAAGTGCTTGGTGCATTATTTACAATATCTAAATCAAGACAGAAGTTCAACCAATCCTCAACTCCTTTGATAGATTTTTCACAACACTTCCATATCATAAACCCTGCTTCAAGTTGACTTACATCGTGATAATCTTCTTCATCACAATTCATCTTGATAAAACAATCTCTCTTTGTATAATTACCATTGATATTATTACTCAATAACAATAATGAAGCATCGTTTTCATCTAGAGTCTCTTCAATATAACTTACTAAGCCTGGTGAAAACATATCACCACAATCACAATATATTAGATAGTCTCCTTCATTGATAGATTTAAGAGTTTCAAGAATATAATATGGTTTCCATACCCACCAACCTGCACCTTTTGATTGGTCTAAAATCTTTTGATTATCCTTATAGAAATCAGTAGTTTCTAACTGCTTTCGAGAGTAAGGATGATGTGTAAATCCTTCTTTGTGAGTTTGATGTAAAAATTTTTGTTGTTCTGCAAAGTTTTCGTCTGCGTATGATAGTAAATGCCAATTCATAATGTCTCCTTAATCCAATCGTCTAATTTTATTTGTGGTTTCCATTTAAAGGTTTTGTAAATTTTGTCTATGTTAGCAAGTGTAATTCTTGCTTCACCCTTTCTACTTGGTATGTTCACCTGATTATCTGAAATCAAATCTGCTATTTCATTTACAGAATAATTTATACCCGTGCCGACATTGTATATTTGCCCGTATGCTTCATCATCAGGATTTGATATTGCTGCCATTATATTTGCATTAACAACATCTTTGACATGAACAAAATCTCTTCTTTGTTCCCCATCACCTACAATTGTAAGGGACTCACCTGCATCTCTTTGCCTTTCAAAGATTCCTATAACTGGTGCATATTGACCCCTCTTTGGTGCTCTCTCACCATAGACATTAAAGTATCTAAAAATAATAGTTTGTAATCCAAAAAGGTTGGTGTACATTTCACATAATTTTTCACCTGCAATCTTTGATACTGAATATGGATTTAAGCAATCATCAGGTTGAGTTTCTACATTTGGAAATGGATTATTACCATATCCAGATGAAGTTGAAGAATATAAAAACTTCTTAACTCCAGTTTCTCTTGCAATCTGTAAAAGAGTACAAGTTCCTTTTACATTAATATCAACTGCATTGATTGGATTTTCAGTTGCTGTTCCAATCCTAGATTCTGCAGCACAATGAAAGACATAATCAACATTTGTGAATGCATTTTTCATAAATTTATAATCAGTTATATCTCCTCTTACATTCATTGCCTTATCATTCCAATAGAACTGATCATTATCAGCATATTCATTATCAATTGCAACTACTTCATGTCCAAGATTAAGTAATCCATCAACCATATGAGATCCTATAAAACCAGCTGCACCTGTAACTAAACTAATCATAATCTTTCCTGTAAATATTTTTGATTTTTGTAGTATTCAATTAATTGTTCTTTTGATAAGACTCTCAATTGTTCCCATAGTTGATTATTAGATTGCATAAATGGATTATGAAACCAAGAGTTCTGTGTTCTTTGATGTTCTAAATGATATGCGTGTTCATCTACTCTACCAATATTATATCCTAATGTTTTCCAACGATGATGTCTTTCAATATCTTCTGGTGCATATGCAATAAACCCTTCATTCTCTAATCCACCATCAATATAAACTTGACGATTAAAGAACTGAACCATTCCATACTCCGCCCATCCTTGACCTTGTTCACTTTGATAATAAAAGTATCTATCATCAAAAGATTTACAATCATAATTTGATTCTAAAAAACTACTGACCCAACCACCTTTTTCAAAACGATCCATATCATTTTGTGTTTCAATAGTGAATCCAAGATTTACTTTTCTCTCACCATGATTACCATAACGATAAGGATATACAACATCATATTCACCCTCTAACATTTTAACAGATTGAACGTAACTGTCAATCGGTAATATTAAATCAGTATCATAGTTGACAACAATATCAGTCTTTGATTCCATTACCATATCATTCAATATTCTAGTGCGATGAAATGCATCATCATCACGAGTATCATCTTCAAATATATGAATTAAGTTTGTTGTATCAACTAATCTTTTAATTATTGGTAGTGCAAATGCTTCAAATCTACCTTCTGAATCTACCTCTTTGATCATTACATTTGTATCAAAGTGATGTAAAAGATATGCTGTTGATAGGATTACATTACGAAGACGATCACCTGTATCAATACGCAATGGAATTATAAAAGTAGTATTTTTTAAATCAGATTTCATTAATCATTCTCCAACTTCGAGGAAATAAATCTATTGTAGATTTACTTGCGTTATTCGGACCAAACCATCTATTAGGATAGATCACTTCTTTACATGGGTTTTGTGATAACCATGCACCCCACCAAGAATAGGTAGAGTTAGCAATAATAAAATCACTACATTGTGTCATTAAATATAAGTCATGATATGAGCTATTGGAGTGTGAAACTAAGAACCTATCATTGTCAAAAAGTTTTTGCTCAAAACACCACTCAGGATCATCAGAAAAAATAATAACTTGACGATCTTCATCAAAACAATCTAATGCATTTTCATAATAACTCATAGGTAAGTTATGATGATTTGCAGAGTTGATAAGGAAATCACCCCTACGAATATGCAATGATATAGGATTATCAAATTGTCTTAGAGTTTTCCTACATTCATCAACAATGTTCTTATTAAATTTAAAGTCTTTAATAATCTCATCTCTAATGTTTAAAAAGTATTTTGGTGTTTGAAAGAACCCAACTAAAGAACAATCATCAGGGCAATTATTATATAAGTCTTCATCAAAATGAAACTGTGCTTCTTGCACATAATCATTTGTCTGCAAGAAACCATAATGTTTGCTTTTAAATTTGAATGGTTCAAATAGTTCAATACGAAGTGTATTGCCAAGACCATCTTCTATTGCCTGATCATGATTTGGAATGATATAATCCAAACCACGATTTCTTGCAATACCTTTGAGTGCTGCATATTGAAACATCTGGTTCCCCAGTTGTCCCATCTTACCAAGATAATTTAATCCAATCATCAGGTATCAAATCTTTAGTGTCATTTTCTTTAAGAAGTTGTGGACCGAACCAAGGGTCTGGTGCGATCACAGGATTTGTACGATCTTTTTGTAACCATGCACCCCACCAACTTAATGTGCTTGGTGATATTATAGCACCATTACACTGACTCATCAAGCATAAGTCAACATATGGTATGAATGATTTACGATAAACTCCATCACCCTCCATACATTTGTGATCATACTGTTCAACTTCCTCATTGATAAAAAATCTTTTATCTTCAAAAAAGTCTTGGCTCTTACACCATTCAACATCATCACTACACACAAGAACCTTTGAGTCTGAGTCAAAATGTTCTAATGCTTTTTCATAATAATCAAAAGTGGGAACAGGATGTAAATGTTCTCTACCTATATTATCTCCACGACGTACATGTAAAAATATTAACTTCTTATGTTGACAAGTAAACTCTAAACAAGGTTCTCTAATATCATCTACAAATTCAAAATCTTCTCTGATTTCTTTCTCAATATGTTTAAAATATTTCTCGCTCTGTAAATACCCATCTATATTTGTATCATCCTTACAATTATTGAATAGATCCTCGTCAAAATGAAAATGAGACTCCCACCTTGTTTCATAAGGAACCTCATTAATATGTTTTAAATGATATAACTTAAACGGATCATGCATTCCATAGTTTGCTGTCCGTGTGCTATCAGGTGGAATGCAAAACTCATATCCATGTTTTGCTGCAATGCCACGCAAAGATGCATACTGGAAGAGTTGATTGCCAAATCTTCCATTAATACCTAATCTATTGTAACCAATCATAATTTAATTTCAAAAACCTGTTCGTTTGGTTCTTCATAAATGATTCGAGAATCACACTGATCTCTAAGTGAAGAGTCAGAACAATACACTATATATCCCTCATTTAATAAGTCTAAACAAAGTCGATATTGTTGACTTTCAGTAAGGATATCAGTCTTAGGTTTGTATGTCAAGTAATCAAAAAAGAATGGTAATTTTTTCTTGTTCTTATTAATAAAATAATCTTTCAAGAATGTAGCATGATCTTCATTAAATGCATCAGTAACATGACCAATGTTATGATTTACTCCTACTTTACTTGCATATGATGCGAATGCACGATTGTCTCTTGGAAAACAAGGACCACCAAATCCAAAACCATATTTCATATATTTTTTTCCAATCCTATCATCAGAACCAATTGACATCAATACATTATCAATCTCATTTTCCATACCAGATAATGTAAGGACTTCTCCTAGCATATTAGCATAGCTAATCTTTGTGGTAAGAAAACAATTTACAGCAATTTTTGTAACCTCTGCTGCTTTTGTACTCATAAAGTAGATGGAAGGACTAATAAATCCCATCTGTATTTTTTCATATACCTGTTCTAGTTCTGATTTATGATTACCGTCACCACCAATCAACACCATATCGGCATTTTGTAAATCACGAATGATAGAACCTTGTGCAATAAACTCTGGGTTATAAAATATATCAATACCAGTATCCTTAAGTGCTTCTTGGAAATCATTACAATCACCAGGATTTGTAGTGCAACCAATAACTAAAGATTTTTCATCTAATAATATTGAAACATCTTTAAAGTCATCTATAACTTTCCATACAGCACTCACATCATAACTTCCATCTTCAAGTGAAGGTGTGGCAACTAGAGTAAAGATAATATCACATTCTGTAATGACTCTGAGATTATCAGTTGTGAATTCAATATTATTTGCTTCCGAAAGATAATCTTGAACCTCTGGTTCAGCAGTACGAATAATACCATTCTGCAAGTCTTTGATGTATCCTTCACGATTGTCAGATGCTAGGACATTATATCCTGCTTTTTCAATCAAAAGAGCAAGGCAGATTCCTAATCTACCTGCTCCAATTAATCCAATTTTCATAATTTGAATGTAGGGATAGGTTGCATTTTATGTTTGTTTAATGTGTTAAATCTACTTAAGATTTCAACAGCAGGTCCTGTACCTCTTTCCATTGCTTCTTCAAGTTGTTCGTATGATGCACCAAGTTGTGCTTCATCAGTTCTTGAGTCATCCCATAGACCATCAGTTGGTGTTGCATCAACAATGCGTTGATCAACTTCTAGATATTCACCTAGTTCCCAGACTTCCGTTTTATAAAGGTCAGCAATAGGGGCGATATCAACACCACCGTCACCATACTTAGTATAAAAACCGACTCCATAATCCTCCACTTTGTTACCTGTTCCAACTACTATACCACCTACTGATCCAGCAATTTGATATAGAGTTACCATACGAATTCGTGATTTCGTATTTGCATTTGCGTGTGCACTTGCAGTAAACTCTCTCTTATTATAATTTTGTGCTTCAGACCACCACTCAACTGACTTTATTAAACCTTCATATACACTCGAAAGTTCTATTTCAATTCTTCTAACATTATCATACTTTTCTACTAATGCCTTTGAATGAACATCAGAAAGTTTTGTATTCTTAAATTTAGAATCAAGTGGCATGCACACAACATAAGTTGGCAATCCTGTTCTAGCACACAATGAGGAGACAACAGCAGAATCAATTCCACCTGATACTCCTATTACAAATGCATCAATGCTGTGTTCCCAATAATAATCTTTTAACCATCCAACAATATTATCTGTTAGATCTTCATAACTATCAATTCGTGTCATTTTATCCAGATGCTAATAATTCAATTTCCTCTTCTGATTGTAGCACATCATCTAATTGTTTGCTATAGATTTGTGTACAAATCCAATTATAAGTTTTACGGATTCCATCTTCTAGTGATTGAGAATAATCCCAACCAAGTTTTTCTCTAACAAGATCGTTGTTTGAGTTGCGTCCACGAACACCAAGAGGAGCATCAAGTATATGATTCTTCTCTACCTTTTTACTTGCAACCTTTGCTGCTGTTTCAACTAACTGATTAATTGTAACCATCTCTTCTGATCCGATATTCACAGGTCCTAAGAAATCAGATTGCATTAATCTCCAAGTTGCTTCGACGCATTCATCAATGAACAGGAAGGAACGAGTTTGTAAACCATCTCCCCACACCTCGATAGATCCACCTTCCTGCGAGAGTTGAGCCACTTTACGGCAGATTGCTGCTGGAGCCTTTTCTCTTCCTCCATCCCATGTTCCTTCTGGACCGAAAATGTTATGGTAACGAGCAACACGAACAGGTATACCGTAGTTACGATTATAAGTGAGATATAATCTTTCCGAGAAGAGTTTTTCCCATCCATATTCGGAGTCAGGGTTAGCAGGGTAAGCAGATTCTTCACGACAATCAGGGTTAGCAGGGTCTAGTTGATTATGCTCTGGGTACATACACGCAGAACTTGAATAAAATATTTTTGTCTTATTTGATTCTTTATCTTTATTCCACTTCTTTTGTTCTTCTAAAAGGTTTAAATTAATGGAAGCAGAGTTGTGCATAATATCTGCATCATTCTCTCCTGTAAATATAAATCCTGCACCTCCCATATCAGCAGCAAACTGATATATCTCATCAAATGGTTCTAAAAACTTATCTACGATTTGTGAATAATAATTGCCTCTCTCACCACCATAACGAATGACTCTACGAACAATTTCTACATCTCTTAGATCACCACAAATAAATTCGTTTGCTTCTGTCTTAGAAAACTCAGGGTATTTTAGATCTACACCTCTTACCCAATATCCTTCTTTACGCAGTCTCTTTACCATATGACTGCCAATAAATCCACCTGCACCAAGAACAAGTGCGGTTTTTTTGTACTCTCTCATATCCTATAGGAATAGTCGATCAATTTATTTAGTATAAAAAATAAAGGGTTACTTGTCAACCCTTCCATAATCATCCTGTAATCTTACAATATCTTTCTCATCACACTTTCCCCTCTGCACTTCAATAAAAGTAACACCATCTGGACTTGCTTCCATACGATGTACTTCCTTTTTTGCAATAAACATATCATCACCAGGATTCATAACGGAAATATCTTTATTTACAATGCATTTACCAGAACCTTCTACCACTGTCCAATGCTCATCACGATGGTGATGATACTGAAGTGATAGTTTTGTATTTGGATTTAAATGTATCTTTTTAACCTTATAAGTTGCACCCTCATCAAGAGTGATGTACCAACCCCAAGGTCTAAATTCAAACTTTCTCATTACGAAAGATTATATTTAATGTTCTGTTTTGTAGTAAGATGTGTTATTTTCTAACCACTTTATAATTGATGCAACCTTACCTTCAAGTGACGCATCAGAAGTGCCTTCACTATGATCATGTACTACTGCTTCAAGTGCTTTAAGTCTTGCTTCTACTTCAACATCATACTTAGACATTGATGCTCCACTTGAAGACTTACCTGCTGTTCCTTTGAATGCCATTTAAATAATTAACTCTGATTTATTTATCACACACATAACAAGGAACGCCAGCAGGATCTAACCACTTTGTATATTCAAAGTCATCAATGGCAGTTTTGAACTGCATAAAGTTATCACAGAGGTACATATCTTTATACCCATTGTGATTATTCCACTTCTGAATACGATAGTCTGGTTGACCGTTCTCAAGTGGATCAGGCATTTTAACATACCTGTATGGATCATTCTGTACTAATACTTCAATCATAATAATATGTCTTACTCCTCTATTATAAACGATGTATGCCCTTGAGTCAAGTGTGCCAGTTAAAAAAGTGTCAAGGTCTGACTACGATATCTCCATCATCATCTTCATCATCTACATCCTCAAGTTTGAATACCATCAATTCTTCTCCGTATCCAACCCCTTCCATCTCAGGGTGAGGTGCAGGTATTCTTGTTTTTGTTATTGGTTTATTTAAATCTGATATCGTGGTTGTCATCATTTTCCACATAAAAGCAAAGGTTGCTCCGAATATTGCAACAAAGCATACCAAAAATATTAATACTGTCACATCAGTCATTATCGTTGAAATAGTTTTTGAATTGGAACCTGTTTGATTTTATCTATAACATCAACCTCAACACGATCAACAATCCTTTCTAATATATTAACATCTAAATCCATAAATGGTGGAATAACACCCAACACTCTTAACAAACCATCAACAAATAAGGCAAGTGTGGTAAATCCAAGAATCATACTCAAGACAGTCGCATCACGATTATGCTTTGCCATTGATGCTTCATCAATCTTTCGTGCTTCGTCAACTGCTTCTTTGACTGCAGCAGAAATTAGAATATCAACCTCTTCTTTCGTATAGGCAATGTCTTTAATTTTTTCTTCTGTCGAATTTCTAGGACTTGCTACAGTCGTGATAGGGAATTCTCTGATTAGATTTATCATATTGATTGCTTTTTAATATGTATTATATCACATCATTTCATAGTTGTGACTGGTTGCTTTTGTTCCGTTATTAATTTGTTTCTTTTCTTCTAGTTCTTGTATCTTTTGTATCATTTGATGACTCTTTTTTATAGAGTCAAGTTTCTTTTGAACCTCTTCAAGTTCTTTTTGGATATTATCCATTATGGTGGTAAAATGCTCCCTTATAATCTCCTTGCCTAAAGCTACACGACAAGTTCTGATCTAAGTAATTATATTTAGGAAGATTGAAAATTACTCAACAGGATGTATTAAGTAACCTGACCATTTAGTGGTAGAAAAAATATTAGGATTTCTGTTACTACTCATCCAAGCCTGTACATAATCAGAGGTGCCATTACAAAAGACAATTTGAGAAAGTTGAGTGAAATAATAGTTACCATAGTTTGTAGAATATCCATCTGCATATTGACTAACTGCAGTGCCATTTAGTTTGAAGGCAAAACTCTGTTCAATACTACTTCCATTCATATCCGTACCAAACTGACCTGATAAATGGAATTGATAATGTCCTTTGACTTGTGGTGTGAATCTGTGATTACTATTATTATACCATCCACACGAATCAAAACAATGAATATTGTCTGTTGTTACAGCTGGAATAATACCTTCTGTAGCATTACTTGCTACCTCGGCTTGAAAGGCACCTAATAAACTCATACCACCTCTGTTTCCAGAGTAATATGATGTCATTATACCGATATTATTGACTCTCCATCTTTCTGAACCTTCAGTTGTAATTCTTATACTACCATCAGATCCCGTATCAACAGTTTCAACTTGTGTATTACCTTCAAATATTTTGTCTGCTGCTATTCCAGTTAAGTTAGCACCACTACCACTAAATGATGTTGCAGTTACAATACCACTTGCATTACCTAATTTTATATTACTTCCTACATTTAAATCATTCCCTACTACATTTACACCTGCTCTTGCTGTAACGACACCAACTGAATCTATATTCGTTACGTCTTCATATGTTAATGTACCACCAACACCAATGTTTCCAGTGACTGTTAAATCACCAGTTATATTTTGACTCGTTGTTGTAGCAGTAACTACACCAGAAACAGTGATGCCATCAGGAAAATTAGGCGCACCATTTGCATTCTGGTTAGTTATTGTATTTGCTCTAATTCTCGACATTTTTTTATATTTTTAGTTATTTATAGACGAATGTAATTAATATTTAGTTACTTGATTCCATAAAGTTTTACCACACCACCAGTAAAAGCAGTAGAACCAGAAAGTTGCAAAGAAGTTATTGCTGATGTGCTTTTATACTGTCCATGTGTCATAATGAATAAAGGATGACCACTATAAGAAGGATCATCACCAACAGAAAACATTTCAAAAAGTTTTCTTGCACCACTATTAACATCAAACAAAGTAAAACGATGAACATTTTGTGAGTTTGGCCAACCTGCAAAACCTACACCATTAAAGTAGAAAGATGTAGCGTCACGATCACCTGTTGAATTTATTCCTTCATTTCCCTGTTGGTAAGTTCTATGCCACGGATAATTTGTACCACTATCAGAATTAAATCTTAAATAGCAATCACCAAGAGCAGAAGCACCAACTAACCCCGTGACTGTTCCGTATAAATGTTGATAACTCGATAAGCTTAAACTTATAGATGTAGAGTTATTGGTAATTGTCGTAGTGTTTAATAATGTAAAACCACCAGAACTAGGAGTTGCCCACTGCACTGCTGAACCAGAACCTTGACTTGTTAATACCTGACCTGATGTTCCATAGTTTGCACCAGCAATTCCAATTTGACCTGCACTTCCGATACGAAGTCTTTCTGAACCATCAATCGCAAAATTTATTAATGATCCATTTACTGTACCATCAACGTCAGCTTGAAAAGCTAAACTTCCATATCTTCCAACTACATTAGCTATTCCACCATCTTTAATTGATATTCTTGTAGCTGCGTCACTACCAGTACCAGACAAATTAAGTATGCTATCTGGAGTTGCAGTTCCAATACCAATTCCAGTTCCCGTTCCACTAATTAAAGTATTAGCACCTGTTGCTCCTATTCTTATACCACTTCTCGCTGTAACGACTCCTACTGAATCTATATTCGTTACGTCCTCATATGTTAGGACACCACCAACTCCTAGATTTCCTGTAATGGTTCCACTCGCAGCACTAATAGCACCTGAAAATGTTCCAGCAGTTCCCGTTAAACCATTTGGAAAGTTTGGTGCTCCGTTTGCACCTGCGTTTGTAATTGTACCTGCACGAATGCGACCACCAGTTGCAGCACTTGCAGTTGAAGTGCTTGTGCGAATACCTAAAACATCAGGTATGAAAGTATCTCCGTCCGCAACTATGAAATCTGCGTCATCCTTTACAACAAGATCTTGATAATGAGTGTAAGATGCAACTGCTGAATCAGGATGATTAACAGTAACAGTTGAACCAATACTTAATTCTTGATTAACATAGTAAATTTTATTTAATTCACTTGTATCATTATCACTTAATGGTGTTCCAATACCAGAACTTGATACTCCCTCTAAACCTGAACCATCACCAAAGAATGCAGATGCAGTTACAATTCCCGTGAATGTCGCATCACCATGTTTTCTGATTGTTACACCAATACCAGTATTACTTCCAATATCAATACCAGTTGAATGCAGTAAAGAATCACCAATCAGTATCGAAGATCCTGGTTCTGTTCCTATTCCTGCTGGTGCGACTTTAGTGAATGACATATTACTTTTTAATTATTTATTCTGCGTTAGTCTCTGTCTGATATGCAGTGCTACCTGATTGATCTGCAAATGCCATGTAAATATGTGTATTTGATCTATTTGTTTGAGTAGAGGCACTTGTTTCTCCCTCTCTTACTTTAAAACCATCTGATAAAATATCAATACAAGGTTTAGATCCAAACTGTCCAAAATCATTGTTAGCATATGACTCAACTTGAGCGTCATCCGAAAATAATACTTCAGCAGAAGCACTTTTATTAAAGGTAGTTCTTGTTGAGTCAACAATACACCAGTGTCTGTTGGAAGCATTGTCAGCATTTTTCATCATAATAAATGCAGGTTTAAATCCGAGATGAACATATATTCCATCAGCGTTTTGATTTCCTTCATAACTTCCAAATTTTGAATAACCAGGAATTTCCGTCCAACAATAAGCGATATAAGTATCACCACTTCCATTAACACTAGCATGATTTCCTAGTGAATATACAGATGATGTTGGAGCAGTGTTTGGATATACATCACTATTTGTTGTCTGTGCTTGAGTTGCATTAAGTTTTAGAAATTTCCCTCCGTCTATTTCTGAATGATAAACTTTCCAATCCTCTGTACCAGTTCTTCTCTTAGTTATAATACACTTAGGAACTTTACCTAATCCATGACCAATAGTTCCAGCACTACCAGTGCCACTATAGGAAACGATACTGAATCCAGCCTCTTCATTTACAGATACTGATGTTGTAATAGTTCCATCGTTATTTGTGACTGCTGCACCACCTGCTTTCCAACACCATGCAAGATAATTATAACTTTGATTCCACCATTCATTACTACTACCACCACCATATTGCCAAGTAAATCCACCCTCATCAAAAGAAGCGAGGTATCCACCATTTGTATTATTCTCAACAAAATTTTGATCCGAATTTAATCTTTTACTAGGTCCTCTAACTGAGTCCATCCATACATGATGATATCCATAATTTCTTGTTTTAGTCCAAACTAAATCAGGTTTAAATTCTAATCCAGATATTTTTCTATTTGAAGAAGAAGAATTACCAGTCCACAGTACAGTACCAAAATGTTTTTGTGGTCTTATAATTGATGGAGTAGCACCTACAGGTATATTATTTGAACTAATTTTTTTATAACCAGCTGGTTGTGTATATGTAAAAGGTATTTGTCCAAAATTAATTTGTGCGTTCATCCAATCGCCACTAGTAGAGAATATAAATGGTGCATAAGTTGTTGTGCTGGCATTAGGTATGGAAGTGTCAGTAAAAATTGTTACGTTTTTATATTTTCCAATCAGTATTCTATTATCAACATCAAGAAGAAAAGACATCACACCAGCTCCTTCATTTGTTCTACTTGCACCACCAGTTTGATTGAAAAGTTTATGATAGTGAGAACCAAAATTAGTTTTATTTGTTTGTCCTGCGATTTCACCACCACCCTGATCAAAATCTGAAGTTATTCCTGAATACAATGCATAAGTTCCACCTGAATTATTAACTTCCCAATACCATTTACCTGATTGAATACCATCTGGTCCGAAACGAACATTTACTTTTTGTAATTTATAATTACCACCAGATAAATCTAAGTTACCATTTGATAAATCTCCAGATCGTCTACCATTTCCTTCTAAGGGATTAAGAGTAGGAAAATTATTTGTTGGAACATCTGACAAAACATCACTTGATGTAAAATTATTTGGTGCAAAAGTATTTCCCTGACCTGAAGTATCATCACCTACAGTTCCTGAATATGAAGCAGAATATCTTGGAGTGTTACTAATTCTCAGTTCATCCATATAACCTTCAAAGAAGTTTCGATGAGTGCTTCCATAATAATGTTGAGAACCAATCTTAAGTGGTCCAACTGTACCACTATTAGTGTTATTTGCACCTTCTGATGCCCGATAAAGCACTTGTCCATCGGCACCCACCATCATCGTTCCATCTGCATTTCTCTGAACAAACATATGAATCCATTGATTCAAAGGCCAAGATTGAGATGGACTATCACCACTCGAACCAGATTTTCCTCCACCACCTGCATTTCCTTGTATGGCAGTATAAGGACTTGGTTGATTACCACCAAATGCAATATATGAACCATTCGCCGCAGGTTGAATATTAACTCCCAAATACTGTTGGTTTGAACTAGATGAGAACATCCAACTATAATCTCTAGCAGTTATCCATATCCATCCTTCGTAAGTTTTGTTTGAAGACGCTGTTAATTCACTATACAGAGTACCATTACCACCAACAGTCAAACTATCATCACTACCGTCAAAAATAATTGAAGAAGTACCAAACTTTGATTGTGCTGTTGAATGTGATATTCCACCTGTTCCACTTACAGAATAACCATTACTTGAACTATCTGTAAATGTGGTAGAACCATTTGATTCATTGTTGTTTATGAGTAATGCAGTATCTGAGTCAGTAGTAAACGATGCGGTTGGTACAGTATATGATCCATCAGTAGAAGTACTTTTAAATTCTAAATGAAATCCGTTTGTATTATAAGATCCTTCATATTTTTTTGGTCTCCATATCCCTGTCTGAAAATCAGTATATCCAAAACTTGATGGTGTAAGTTGTAATCCATCAACAAAGTTGATTTCTGCCATATAACCATCAAAAGGTCCACTAATTGAATTAGCTGCTAATCCAATTCTTGTTGTTGATGCTTGATTAAATCCTGTATCAAAATTTTGAGATGGATTATTGCTAGTTGAAAATGAAGTTTCTTGAACTCCATTTACATAAATTTTTATTCTATTATCAGCTGTACTATCTGTAGTATCAACTGCAGTTACAATATGATACCAAGCAGATGTGTCTCTAAAAAGTCTGTTAGTTACTTTAAAACTAGTACCCCAACCAATACATCTAAATGCATCGTTAATAAAATCTAACTCAAAATTACCTGCATCAGAATTACCAGAATGACAAGCTATTAATCTTGCAGCTACTAAATTTGTTCTTTTTACCCATAATGAAATAGTAAAAGTTTTTCTATTACCAGCACTACTAGGTGTTCTATCTAGATAAGCTGTATCAGCACGATTAAATCTTAAACTATTCTTTATTACTGATCCACCTAATACACTATCATCAGTTATGATATGTGGTATGAATGCTCTTCCCATTATCTAACCTCAACTAAAGTTTACTGACGCACCTGCAAGTAGTGTCGTTCCTGCCGCTCCTGTCTTATGAACTGTGAATGATATTAAACTGAGAGAACCACTTGCTGTTGGTAAGTTTGGTGTTCCACCTGAAGGGAATTGGAATGCTGTACTGAATCCAACTGTTGCAACACCAACATTTTCAATTCTGATTTGATGACTATCTGCTTCCGTTCCACCTGTAACATCTATCGTAACGGTTCCTGTTGCTAATACTTTATGATCGTCTGCACTTGATAATAATAAATGAGTTGTAATGCCTGATGGAGTGATTGCTTCTGTTTGAATACCAACTGATATACCTGTTAGTGCTGAACCATCTCCTACAAAAGAAGTTGCAGTACATATACCAGTCACACGGAGACCATCTCTAAATGTACCAACTCCTAAAGAATCAACATTGGTTACATCTTCATATGTTAATACACCAGCAACACCAAGATTACCAGAGAAAGTACCAGTAGTTGCAGTTAATCCATTTGGAAAATCTGCTGCACCACCAGATTGACCACTAAAATCTGTTGCAGTACAAACTCCAGTTACTTCCAAACCATTAGTCGCAGTTGGAGCACCGTTTGCAGTCTTATTCGTTATTGTATTTGCCCTTAATCTTGACATGGTATATCTTTTTAGTTATTTATGAAGGAGTTCCTATTGCAGTAATAGAAATTATTGGTCTTCTGAATACATTAATAGCACCAGACGAACCATAGTTTCTTAATAAGTTAATTGCAAACTCATAAGAAGAATTATACTCACTCATTTGAAGTTTAATAACTTTGCCACTAGTCCAACTAGCTAATCTACCCACTGAATAATCTGTACTACCACCTATATTAAATACCCATTTAAAAGTATTAAGTTGATCAAAGTAATTTGTACCACCCCTTTGTCCAAATCTAGAATGTGTAATTTCCTGACCATCCCATAATAATCTTGCACCTAATATTGCATTACTATCTGTATCAGAAGCAATGGCATATTGAAACTCGTAAATAACTTGTACTGCTCCATCTGGGGGTTGATATGTGATTACTGATCCTTGAGCATCATTTAGAGCTGTAGTTAATGCTTGCCAGTCGGTTGGGTTCTGTACTGTAACCGTACCCTTACTTGTAGTAAAACTTGAACCATCAGCAGGACTAGAGAATTGTTCTAAAACTTGTAGTCCACCTCCCCCCTTCCAAGATACAGCACCAGATGCACCACCACTTGTTAACACCTGACCTGATGTTCCATAGTTTGCACCAGCAATTCCTAATTGACCTGCACTTCCAATGCGAAGTCTTTCTGTTCCATTTCCTGTAGTTGCATTTGCAGCAGTATAGAATTTATGTGTATTTACTGCATATGCCCAACCTGTATATCCTCCATAATTAATCTCATGACCAGAAGATCCAGATACTCCATATAATTGAGTAACCATCTTTGAAGGATCTGCATAAGTTGGCATCATTATGCGATATTGATTCTCTGTATTAGCATTTCTGTTTTGTCCATTCTGACCACCACTTGCACCAAGGGTTAGTGTTCCTAGATCTGTTGCACCTTGAGATTGAAGATCCAGACCACCAGCAGCAGCCCTCACTGTTGAATTTGTTCCTAATGCTCCATTTGATGTGATGCGAACTCTCTCACTACCACCAGTTTCTGCTGTAATTGTATCAGCAGCAGGGAATCTTATTGCAGTGTTAGTATCTCCAGAGTGAATTATTTTATCAGCAATTGATAAATCTGATCTTGCTGTTATAACACCAACTGAATCTATATTCGTTACGTCTTCATATGTTAATGTACCACCAATATTTAAATTACCAGTGAATGTTCCAGCAGTTCCCGTTAAACCATTTGGAAAGTTTGGTGCTCCGTTTGCATTCTTATTTGTAATACTATCAACACGAATACGACCACTACCACCTGCACCAAGTCCTCCACCATCTGTACCAAGACCTAGAATATCAGGTATTACGTCATCTCCATCTTCAATTATTAAATCTGCTCCTTCTTCTAATCTTATATCTGCGTATTGTGTATATGCACCTGTTGATGTTGCTGGATGATCAACTGTAACTGTTGCACCAATACTTAATACTTCATTTGTAAAATATAATTTATTTAACGGACTTGTCTGTGTCGAACTTAATGCTGTTCCAAGTCCAGCAGGAAGATTTGTAAGATTAGATCCATCACCAAAAAATGAGGTGGCAGTTATAATACCAGAGGTGTTAACACTTGAATTACCAAATGCAGTATTAATACCTGATAGATTTGCGCCACTACCACTAAAACTTGACGCAGTAACGATTCCTGATAGGTTTAGATTACCATCAGAATTACCTACTATTTTATCGGTTGCTCTTGTTAGTGCCATTTAGTTATTTAGTCGGCTGCCTCTGCAGTGTTGCCAGCAGACACCCAAGAAAGGTATTCCTGATAATGCCTATTTGCATCATCAATTGGTATGAGTAAAACATTTCCATTTGAGTCAGTATGTTTTATGGAACATAAGTTTCCTCTCTCATAATCATTTACTAATTTATAAGTCATAGTTAAAGCTCCGCATCGAAATTTAGTTGGGCACTATCTTGTGAGAAAATTCTTCCAGAAGCACCCGCTGAGAAAGCATCACCACTGCTTCTAGAAAACCACATGTGACCAACTACCTGATTATACTCTCTACTATGCGACATATTATTACCTGCCAGAGTTATATCTGCACTACCTGATACACCAGCTCTTGCTTCTAACTGATCACCTGAAACACTTATGGTGGGAGTTGTTCTTAAATCTACCTTCCAATTTGGCATGACTTCAATGACGGTAGAACTATTTCCATTGATAGACATACCTAACATAGATCTATAAGAATATGCACTAGCAAAAACTTGGTAATATCTCTGACAGGCACGAAACTCATCTGCTAAATGTTTTTGCTCAAACGGAGTGGCTACAGATCCACGCTCTAATTGAACATTTGCAAAATCAACTGTAAATGCAGCAGTTGATGTATCACCTGCTGGTTGTCTGAATAATTCTATTTCATAAAAACTTGTATGTTTATTACCTGATACTGTTTTACCAGAGATACTTGGTGGTGTAAAAGTAAATGTTTTCTTTGTCCAAGTATTAGATGCAGTATAATTTGCAATACTTGTATCAACTACAGAAGAACCACCAGATCCAAAGTCTTGTCTGAATGTAAGATTGAATTGTCCACCACCAGGATTTGATCCTTTTACCCAGAAAGAAAGAGTCATCTCACCTTGACATCTTGTTACATCTTCTACTCTCTGTCTCAAAGCAACATTATTATTACCAGTTGAGACATAGTATTTTAAATAATAAAATGGATTATCGGGGACATCAGTTTGGCCAGGAGAAAATGTTTGTCTAGTAACTCGTTTTGTAGCACCAGAAGATGCATGAAACCAACGATCACAACTTAAATATCCATCAGTAGTATTAGTACCACTATCAGTGGCTCTCTGCCAAACTAAAAATTGACCATTTATTATAAGATTACGATGAGAAAGTGGTGTATCTGAAACAAATGCAGTTGCAGTTATAATACCTGTGGTATTCACACTTGTGCCAGATCCAAAAGATGTATCAATACCAGTTAAGTTTGCACCACTGATTGCTGGTAATGTTCCAGTTAAGTTTGCTGCTGGTAATGAAGTTAAGTTTGCACCACTTCCAGTGAAACTTACTGCAGTTACTATACCCGTGGATTCTAAATTGTGACCCTTTAAATTTTTAGTTCCTAATTCAATATCAGAAGTAAAAGTTACAGAACTAATACCAGAATCGGATTCTATATTATTAACTACTATCTTACTTGTCATACGATCCTCCAATTACCTTGAACTGTGACAGAATGCCCTGCACCCACTTTGACAGTGCCAACAGTGAGTCCGTTTGTTCCTGATGGGATAATAACATTTTCATTAATTTCTGTACTGTTTGCTTTGATAATTCCAAAACGATCTAACCATTGCTTCTTTCCATTTGCAGTAATTGTTTTATGAAAAGTGACAGAGTTTACACCAACTTTAGATTCAATTGTATTGACAATAATCTTGGTCATACAATTGCCCACTCACCATTAACTGTAATCGTATGTCCATCTGCAATGGTTATCGGACCTGATGAAAGACCATTCGTTCCATTTGGAATAGTTATATCTTCAGCAATCGTATCACGATTTGCCTTAATGACACCAAATGTATCTAACCATTGATTGTCACCATTTGCTGTAATTGCCTTCTTAAATTCAGTGGCAACTGCAGAATCTATAATGTTAGCTTTAAGTGTTGACATATTTTATTTATATTATCAATTTAAAAGCAGAGAAGTAGTTTCCTCTATATCCATTTGCATCATTACTAAAATAACCTTGTGAATTACCATTAGTGTCAAGCCATCCAAAAAGTTCAATATAATCTCCAGCAGCTAAACTCAACACTCCACCCAAATTAACTTGAAAATGTCTTGTTCCAGCAGCATAACTGCTTATAAAACCATACTGAGTAATTTTTGTAGCACCATTCTGTTGTATTCTTGCTATTATTCCTCTTATATCATTCAGATTAGCATAAAAATTTAATCCTGCATTAACCTGATAGAATCCACCCTTTCCAGATGGAACTGTAAATCTATTCGCAGTGGTTCCAGAGGTAGAGTTATCATAAGCACTGTCTGTGTCAAAAGTTTCAGAGTTTAAAAACTCAACTTTAGTAAATGTTGCATCGGCTATTGAGTGACTCGTAACATTATTACTCCAAGCATGAAATGCTGGTGTATTTGTTGGTGTCTTTGAGAAAGTAGTTGCTTCATATGATGTTGCAGTTATAATTCCAGTAGTATTAATTGAAGGGTTGCCACTTAAACCTGTTGCATCTCCTGTGACATTACCAGTGACATTACCAGTGACATTACCAGTAACATTACCAGTAACATTACCAGTAACAGCACCTTCAATCGGACCTACAAAACTACCAGCAGTGACTGAATTACCAACAGAAATATTATTTGTGACACTCGCAATTCCAGCAATGGTTATTGTAGAACCACCACCGACTGGATTAATTTTATTGACGTTTAGTATACTCATTTTTTTTATTATGTAAAGGTAACTGTTTGAGATGAGTCTGAGGTTGCAGTAATCGTTAAAATTGTATCACTTCCAACTGATGCAGAAGAAGATGTAACTCCACCAGTAACTGTAGCAGTATAATCTGATGAAAATCTGAGTATGATAACACCTGCACTACCATTACCACCAGCAGAAGCACCACTAGCACCACCTCCAGCACTACCTCTGTTAGCGATTTGTGCGTCTTGGTCTCTAGCACCAGCACCAGCACCTCCACCTACCGTAAGGTTTCCACTTTCGTAGTTTCCTCCACCACCTCCACCAGCGTATGCCACTGTTGAACCTGTGATTGTATTATTCAGTGAAGAACCACCATCTCCATTAGTCCCACCAGAACCACCAACAACTCCAGCAGCACCAGCACCACCACCTCCACCACCACATTGAGGGGTATTTCCAGCACCATTTCCACCATTATATCCATAAGTTCCACTAGCACCAGCTTGACCAGTTTGGTTTCCACCACCACCACCACCACCTGATCCACCGCCAGGATCTGCACTTGGGTTTCCATCATCAGCAGACGTTCCTGTGGTTGCATAAGCACCACCTCCACCACCACCTTTGGATACTATATCATCAAACGTAGTTGTTCCACCATCATTACCTTTCCAAGGTGTTGCATTAACTCCAGCACCAGCAGCTCCAATGATAACTGAAAATGCAGATCCAATACTAATTGTTTTTGCAGATGCAGATGATGTTCCTCCACCCTGAGATTCATTATTCCAGTTTGTTCGTAGTGCTCCTGCACCACCACCTCCTCCACGGAAGTTACCACCACCAGCACCGCCTCCACCGACGACAAGATAATTTATAGCAAAGTTTCCTGATTTAGTATTGATAACATTCCATGCACTCCCAGTATATACCTGTAATGCATTAAAATTTGAATTAAAAATTATAGTTCCTGTTGCTGTTGAAACACCAGCATTTCTTCCTGCAGTCGTTGTAGTACCAACACCAACTGCATGTTTACTAATTTTTGTCGTACCATCTGTAATTTCTAAGGAACCAACAGTTGCGATACCAGTAACACGAAGTCCATCTCTTGCAGTTATAACTCCGACTGAATCTATATTCGTTACGTCTTCATATGTTAATGTACCACCAACACCAAGATTTCCTCCTATTGTTAAATTTCCACTTGTAGTTAAATTACTATCTCCAATCAAACTCACTGTGCCACTAGCAGTTCCAATAGCAACATTAGTGCCACTCGATGGTAATATTGTATCTACTCGAAGATTACTAGCCATTAATATACTTTTTTATTATTTATACTACCTAACTTCAAAGTCTAATTTACGGACTCTGCGTTGGTTTCTTTTCTCTTGCCATTCTAACTCATCTCCACTAAAGAGACTCTTCGATTTACTACCTCCATAGTTACCTAACATAATAATCTTATTCATATCCATTGCTGAAATACGATCATTATATACAGTTGTATTATTTGAACAACCACAACATACTGATTTGCCAGATACTCCTATGACTTCTTTTCCACAGGAACGACATCTAACCCTTATTGGTTCCATTTATCAAATACCAATTATTATATTCTTTCTACTATATATCACCAATCTTCTTCATAGTCATCCACTTCAACAGGTTTATTCATTTCATATTGCTTGCAATATGCATGCACATCAATCTCCATTCTATAATGAGCACGAGTATGAACTATCTGAATTAGACCAAGAGAACCTACTATTATCAAATTACAAGTTGTAAGTGGGTGTGTTAGAATTTCTAAAACTTTTTTCATAAAGTTATGATAGCATAAAAAAAGACCCCTGCAAGCAGAGGTCTTGAAAGTAAGATACTTACTTAGAAAGTGTACTTAAGTCCAACTTTACCAGAAACATCTAAGTCATCATTGTTAGTTGCGCCATAGATTTCTCCATAAACACCAACTTTCTCAGAGATGCCTTTTGATCCACCAAGGTATCCAGCAATTTCTACATCACCAAACTCGTCTGCAGTTTCTGTGTGCTGAACTGTTGGTCCTACAGATGCATACCAATTGATTCCGTTTGTTGTTGCTCCTTCGTAACCGATTTGAACTTCAACATTACCAGATGTATATGCTCCGTCAGGATATGAACCATTTGCCTCGACATTAACGTATGGACCAGCAAAAGCTGCACCTGCGAATAGGAATGGAGATGCTGCTACTGCAGCTATTGTTGATTTAATCATTTTTTTAAAAGTATCTCGCTAGGTATTAAAAAACCTGCGGATGGCAACTCCCTCGACAAGGGGTTGTACATTCTACGCAGGGTTACGATCTTTCGAGTCCTTCGTTCTATGTAATGGTATTTATTATACAATTTCTTTGGGATTGTGTCAAGCCCCTAACTTTTGTACGGATTTCCAGTCATTATCAAAGAGTTCTAACCCTTTGTCTGTCAGAATATGATTGTACATCTTATTAAACACTGTAGGTGGTAGAGTACATATGTTCGCACCATATTCAAATGCTCTGCCAACATCTCTTACATTACGAATAGATGCTGCAAGTATCTCTGTTCTCTTCCAGTTCTGTTTTGCAAAGGTATTTGCAATGTCCTTAATCAGACATAAACCACCGAATGAATTGTCATCAACTCTTCCTACAAATGGTGAAACATAAGTTGCACCTGCCTTTGCAGATAGTATTGCTTGTGTTACTGAGAAGATAAGAGTTACATTTACTCTTACCAACTGTCTAGATAACTCTTTACATACTGCAAGACCATCAGGTGTGCAGGGAACTTTGATTGTTGCATTCTTACGAAACTTCTTTGATAGTCTTATTCCTTCCTCATACATTTCTTTTCTATTTCCTACTACTTCCATACTGACATCGGTAAGTCCCATATCAATGAGTTCTTGATATACTTCTTCTGGATCACGACCACTCTTCATAATCAGAGTTGGATTGGTAGTAATCCCATCTATAAGTCCTGTATTGTATCCGTCTTGGATAAGTTGTGTATCTGCGGTATCTAAAAATATTTTCATGGTAACGTATATAAAAAAAGAAGACCATCTGCCCGACTCATAGAGTTGCATCTTAGGTCTTAAAAGAAAAGGGGGAGGTTGGGTTCCTGTGTACCAACAAAAGATGGGCATTACTACAGAGTAAATACATCTTTGCCTGAGACCCGACTGGTTGGTCGGTTCTGCATCGCTGCAGCAGCACCACCTGTGTCTCATCACCTTAACCAGCGGTTGCCAGTAAGTTTATTCAGTCACTCCCTATGTTGCGTCCAACAAACATACTATAATGTATAGTGATAGAGTTGTCAAGCTTTTGTTTTTATGTTAGAGTATGTAAATATTTCGGGGCTAAATAGAGCTAGAAAATAATCGGTAAACTAATGAAAAGGTTTATACCTATATTATTATTAACAGGGTTCAGTTCTCCTGTCATGGCAGACATTACACACAAACTATCAAGTAGTGTGCAATTAAGTGTGGCAGCAGCTGCAACTCAGGTTGAAAGGATTGGGACATCATATTCTGTATCAGGAACTGGTGTAGATACATCATATACATCTGGTGGTAGTTCAGTATCAGATGGTATTGGTTCATTAACCATATCAACAGGTGTTGGTGCTATTCCTTCTTTAGAAGCAACGCAAAAAACTGCTGGTTCAGCTTTCAGCTTCTCGCAAACCTTTACTCAAGGTGATGCATTAGCAACATCAGCACCTACTGCAGGAACTGTATCTAACTTCAGTAATCAGACATCTACTGGTTCAGGTACTGCTGGTGACTTAGCTGGTACAATCACAACTGCTGGTGCAGTTGCACTAACAGCTGGTGGATCTGGTACTGTGGCAACAGGACAATTTGTAAACGAATTGACAATTGACTAATGATAAATGACTTTCTTGACAACTTGGCAGCAATTCAATATAGAAAAATGCATGTCGAAGGCAAACGTTGCGATATATGTGATATGCTCTGCCCTTGTAAGTGTGCCGACTGCGATTGCAGTCCCAGTCGTCCCTAATTTTACTCAGGGCTCGATGACGAGCAACACGGAGACAACATCTACCGTAACTGAGACAATTAATTCAATGAATTATGATACTGGTTATCAATATGTGATAACTGGTACAAATATCGAACACGATGGAAGTACTATTTCTGCTCCTTCAACAACAGGAAATAGTAATACATTAAATGGAGTGACTTCAACATGGACAAATTTGGATATCAACAACAAACCAAACTTCACAATAACAACGCCAGGAAACGCTTTTCAATTTACAGAAACATATTCTGGTCCAGGATTAACAAATCATACAATAATAAATCGGACGACAACAATACAAAGCGTCACAAACACAACAAGTACCTTCTCAAATTAATTTCAATTTGTTTGTTAGGATCAACAACACCTGCGTTTGCGAGTGACATAGGTGGTGTATCTGCCACAGCAAATCCCGTGGCAAACAGTTCTGGAAGCGTCACAAATCAAGCTATACAGGTCCTACAAGGTCCGTATATAACTAATACTTATGGAAATGGCATACAATGTCAAGGTCCTACTATGAACGTGACACCGTTTGCTACTGGTAATATGGCAATCAAACGTCCATATGAAGATTTTTGGAATGATCCAGTATATAATAATGTAGATGCAAATAATGATGATGTACCAGATAATCCAGGTGAGATATTATATTTTAAACCAACAAGAACAGGACAGAAAGATAGTCATACAGTTTCATTAGGTGTGTCTGCTACTTGGTCAAAACCATTAGATAAGAAACTACAACAACTTTGTAAGGAAGCAGCAACTGCTAATGTCGCATATATGCAACAACAAACTGCAAATAAAAGATTAGACTTTGAGATTGCAAGATTAAAGAACTGTGGAGAATTGATGAAGGCTGGTATTATGTTCCATAAAAAATCACCTTACTTTAAAGTATGTGCCGATGTTGTACTAGTAAATCCACCAGGAACATTACCAAATCATACCCATAATATAAACACAATTACTCCTCCTGCAAATGGGAATGCTTCAGATCTAAAAACTCTTGAGATAGGAACTCAAAAATAATTATTTTCTTTTAATTGGTTTGAGTCCTTTCTTCTCACGATATTTGTCTGTTGCTATATCCGAACGAGTTGGTTTATAAACCTCCTTTCCTAATTTTTTCTTTACAAAATCTGTTGCCTTTTTAATTATAGGTTTGATTACTCTTAATAATAATGGTGTTGCTGCTGCAGATGCTGTAGCCACGATTGCGATTGCTGCTGTAGTGCTTACTTGATTTGTACTTGGTAAGAATTTCTCAACAGGTGTCGTATCTTCATATAAAACCACACAAGTTGTTCCTTGTAGTTCGTGACCTATAACTCTCTCATCACCTGCCTGTGTCAAATCACCAACTCTAGGTTGATTTGGTGCAGGACATTCAATCTCTTCTTCTGATGTTAACCCACCAGTATCAGGAAGTTCTGGTGTTTCGATTTCTGGGGGTGGTGCAATTGGTGGGGGTGGTGTCTCTCTAGTTACTACAAGATTCTCTGGTTGATAATCCATTGCATCGTATGATGGATACTCACCATGAGGACATAATACTGTGCTACCTTTTGGATCTTGATTTACCAAGTCCTTATCAAAAGGAAGTCTTGAGATATGATCCTTATTATCTTTATGCATCTTCACACAACCAGGCATATCCACAATCGGAAATCCTATCTGCAAAGTGACAGGCACTTGATGTACGGGTATATTTGTATGAGGAATCTTATGCGAATGAACTTGAGGAACATTCACATCATGTATATGGATATCATTTATTGGGGACATAAACTTCACCTGTGACTCTTGGTAAAGATCTTGGTATCTGTTTCTCTACTTCTAACTTGATAGTATCAGAAAGAAATTTTCGATTCTCTTTAATTCGAGCATCACGAGTAATCAACCCATATACTGCAAGAGATATGAAAAGAAAATTGCTTGCAACTAAAACACCAAAACCAATTTTATATGCGAGTTTCATTAATTGCTTCTTTAATAATTCTCTTGAGTTGTTTGCCTTTCTTACCTAGACCAACAGTAGAGTCTATCTTTACTTTGACCCAATAAAGTCCTATAAGAACTATAAGAAATGGAATTGACTCTTCCCAAGAGATTTGATTCCATGCATCAACTACATTCAATACCGAAAAAATCATAATAAAATAGCACCAATAATAAATCCTTTTGCGAATGAGATACAAAGCATCTGATAGTCAGTCAAATTAAATTTGTCTTGAAACCATTTTGCTTTTGCTTTGTCCCAGTCTTTAATTTTTGTAAGTGTTTGTCCGAGTTTCATTAGTCTTCCTCTATAAGTGTACCATAAGATCTACGTATTTCACGTAAGTCTTCAAAGTTTTTTTGTTTTGTGCCACCGTCATA
>Ga0208666_1000014_pt1 | contig 61809 bp, 92 predicted proteins | sample 5B_taG_FD_184078 | JGI IMG/M metagenome (GOLD analysis project Ga0208666, IMG submission 184078) | Marine viral communities from the Subarctic Pacific Ocean - 5B_ETSP_OMZ_AT15132_CsCl metaG (SPAdes) (version 2) | ecosystem: Environmental > Aquatic > Marine > Oceanic | place: Pacific Ocean...
TTGTTTGAGATTAACATTGTAGCTAAAGATAGTACAAATTACTATATTTGGGGTTACGCAGAAGGTGCAGATGTACCTGCATTTGCAGACCAATAAAAATAATTAGTGTGGGGCTTCGGCCCCACATTTACTTAATTAAGGAGAAAACAAATGGCAAGTAAAGGCGACGTAAAAGCAGTAAGAGTCACAGCGACAGGAGCAGTTTTTGCAGGCAGAACTAGACTCAGAGGAATTATTTTAGCATCTGATGGTGGTGGAGCAGGAACAATTATTTTGCAAGACAACACAGATAGCACAACTTTATTTCAAGCTGATGTTCCTAATGGTGATGTATTTTCAACAAACATTCCAGAAGACGGAGTGTTATTTCCAGGTGGAATGAAAGTTTCTACAATCACAAACATAGACGCAGCTACTATATTCATCGATAAGTAAGGTTAAAAAATGGCTACATCAGGCACTACAGCTTTTGACCTTGACATAGATGAGATAATTCAAGAGGCATACGAAAGATGCGGAGCGACAGCTAGAACCGGTTATGGTTTAAAAAGTGCTAGACGATCTTTAAATATATTGTTTTCTGAATGGGGAAATAGAGGTCTTCATTTATGGAAAGTAGATTTAGCTTCTGTTCCTTTGGTAGAAGGACAAGCAGAATATAACACAACAAGTGATAGCACTAATTTTCCAAGCAACGTAAATGAAATATTAGAAGCATATGTTAGAGATAACTCAACTACAACAGCACCTGTAGATACACCTATTACAAAAATAGACAGATCTGCTTATTCTTCTATTGCAAATAAGCTATCTAAAGGAACGCCTAGTCAGTATTATGTTGATAGAACCACATCTCCCAGTGTTTTTTTATATCAAACTCCAAGCAGTAGTTTTTCAGGATCTAGTTATTTATTAAAGTTTTATTATTTAAAAAGAATTGAAGATGCTGGTGCGTATACTAATCAAACAGATGTAGTTTATCGTTTTATACCTTGCATGTGTGCAGGTTTAGCTTACTACCTAAGTTTGAAAATAGCTCCTGATAGATCACAAAATTTAAAATTATTATATGAAGATGAGTTGAATAGGGCCCTTACAGAAGACAGTTCTTCTACTAGTACTTATCTAACACCAAAGGTATACTTTCAAGGAACATGACAAATTTTGCACGAGGTAAATACGCTAAGGCTATATCTGATAGAAGTGGTATGGAGTTTCCATATAACGAAATGGTTAAAGAATGGAATGGTTCTTTAGTTCACGTCTCTGAGTTTGAAGCTAAACAACCACAACTAGAATTACAAGTTCGCGGAGCAGATCCTGAAGCTTTACAAAATGCTAGAGTAGATAGAACAGAACCTGGTGTTGCTGTTTTATTAAACATAGATTCTTTTAAAACAGGAAGCGCGAGCTCTTCTACTATAACTGTTACAGAAATTAATCACGGTAGAGCTTCAAGTGATACTGTTTGTTTTAGAGATGCGGAAAGTTTTGATGGAATAACAGCAACTAATATTAATAAAGCTGCAGGATATTCAATAACAAAAGTTGATGCTGACACATATACTTTTAGTGTGGACACAGATACAGCGACAACTGGAAATTTAAAAGGAGGGGGCAAAAATGCATCTGCAGGGCCCGTAACAATTTCACCATGACAATGACTTTTAGTGAATTAAAAACAAATATTAGAAACTATGCAGAAACCGATAGTGGAGTTTTGACTGATGCTGTATTAACTGTCATAATTAAAAATGTAGAAAACAGAATTTTTAGAGCTGTAGATTCTGATGATACAAAATTTTATGCTAACTCAGATTTAACAATAGGTAATAGATATGTAACTGTGCCTTCTGATACTAGAATTATTAGATATGTTCAATTAACAAATCCTACAACCTCAGATCAATTTTTTTTAGAACAAGTTGATACATCTTTTTTAGCAGAGTATTTTCCCGACCCTGACAATTCAAGTGATTATGCAACTCCAAGATACTACGCTCATTGGGACTCTGATAATTGGGTTGTGGCCCCAACACCTGATGCAGCTTATGTTATAACGCTAGCCTATATAAAACAACCAGATACCATAACTACATCTGATTCTAGCACCACCTATGTATCTAACAATTTTCAAGATATGTTAATTTATGGGTGCATGGTAGAAACTCTAAAATACTTGAAAGGACCAGATAATATGGTACAAATGTACGAGGCATCTTATCAAGAGGGGCTTCAAACGTTTGCGGCAGAACAACAAGGCCGAAGACGCAGAGACGAATACACTAGTGGTGCAATTCGTTTGGATATACAATCACCACAACCGAAAATGAAATAAGGAGACGATAAATGGCTAACATAATACCAGATGCATTCAAATCAGAACTCTTATCTGGCACACATAACTTTGCCAATGGTGGCAATTCTTTTAAAATAGCTTTATACACAGACATCTCTGGATATTCCACATCAAGCACTACATATTCTACTACCAATGAAGTTTCTTCTTCAGGTACTAATTATTCTGCTGGTGGAAATGCATTAGATAGTCAAGCCGTTTCAGTTGCAAGTAACACAGCTCTTGTTGATTTTGCAGATGAAGTTTTTTCATCAGTGACTTTATCAGCAGTGGGCGCTGTTATTTATAATGATACGAACAGTGATAAGCTTGTTGTTGTGCTAGATTTTGGAGGAACTAAAACTGCTACTAACGGAGATTTTACAATTCAATTTCCTGCAGCAGGTGCTTCAACAGCTATAATAAGGATCGCATAATAAGTAATGGCTTTAGTTTTAAACGACAGAGTTAAAGAGACAACTACCACAACCGGCACAGGTACGATTAATTTAGGTGGCGCTCAAACTAATTTTGAAACTTTTGTGGCAGGAATAGGAGATGGTAATACCACTTACTATGCTATTGTTCATAGAAGTTCAGCAGAGTTTGAAGTTGGTTTAGGCACTTTAACAGATGCATCACCAGATACTTTAGCTAGAACTACAATTATTTCTAGTTCTAATAGTGATAGTGCTGTTAATTTTTCTGCAGGAACAAAAGATGTCTTTTGTACGATGCCTGCTAGTAAAGCAGTGCATGAAGACGGTAGTTCTGACGTAACTTTACCTAATGATTTAATCTTAGGTTCAGATTCAGCTATTTTGAAATTTGGTGCAGACTCTGATATTAACATCACACACGTTGCCGATACAGGATTAACTACAAACGGAGACTTTACAGTTGGAGACGATCTTACAGTTTCTGGTGGTGTAATTGATTTAAAAACCAACAGTGGTTCAAGAGCTCAATTAAAACTTTATTGTGAGTCAGGTAATGCTCACGCACAAAAATTACAAGCACAACCTCACTCTGCAGGTGCTACAAACACCTTAACACTTCCAGATGGTAGTGATCAAGAATTAGTAGGAACAACTGCTACTCAAACTTTAACCAACAAAACTATTACAGCACCTGTTTTATCGGGTTCTTCTTCTGCGGCAGGATCTATTTTATTTAAAGAAGATACAGACAATGGAACAAACGCAGTAACTTTGATTGGCCCTGCGTCAACAGCAGATGTTACTGTAACTCTTCCGGCTGCCACAGATACTTTGGTAGGTAAAGCAACCACAGATACTTTAACAAACAAATCAATAGATTCAGATAACAACACAATTACAAACATTGTAAACGCAGATATTAAATCAAGTGCTGCGATTGCAGATACAAAATTAGCTACAATATCAACAGCAGGGAAAGTAGCATTAACAGCATTAGAGATTGATGGAGGATCTGACATAGGTGCAGATTTAACAACATCAGATTTAATAATAGTGGATGATGGTGCCGGTGGTACAAATAAAAAAGCAGCATTGTCTAGAGTAGTAACATTAATGTCAGCACAAGGATTTTCTACAGAAGACCCTACTGCATTAGCAATCGCATTAGGATAGGAGGGTAAATGGCAAATACATTTAAAGTAGTAACAAAAGCAGGTGTAACTAGTGCTGATGTTATCTATACAGTAGCAAGTTCTACAACAACAGTAGTTCTTGGAATTATGATAGGTAACACAACAACAACACAAGTTACTGCAACAGTAAGTTTAGGATCAGATACTTCCAACAGAGCAGGTGCAAACAATGAAGCTAACCAAACAGTTGAGTTAGTAACCAATGCACCTATACCTGTAGGTGGTACACTTGAATTATTGTCAGGGAATAAAGTTGTTATGGAAACAACTGATACCCTTTCGTTAACAGCTTCAGGTGCTGCAGATATAGCTTTATCAATTATGGAGATAACCTAGAATGGCATATCTTGGTACACCTATAGATACAACCAATCAGTTTCAGTCTTTACAAGGTAAACGATTTAGTGGTGATGCTAGTACAACAGCATTTACATTAGACATTGCACCGAGTTCAGTATTTGACATAGAAGTTTTTGTAGAAAATGTTAGACAGGACCCAAACTCTGCGTATGGCATAAGCGGAACTACTCTTACATTTACCGGAGCACCTCCTTCTGGTACAAATAATATTTATGTAGTTCATCAAGCAAAGGCTGTAGGAACTATTGATGTTCCTGCTAGTGGTGTCGTACCTGCAAGTTTAGCAAGTAATATTATATCAGGACAAACAGAATTAGCTTCTGCTCCTGATGATACAGATGAACTTTTAGTATCAGACGCAGGAACAATAAAAAGAGTTGATGTGTCATTAATAAAATCAACTAACACACCTAGTTTTTATGTAAGACTGTCTGGTAACTTTGATTTAACTAATGATACTTGGACTAAAATTCCGTGGGATACTGAACAATTTGATACAGATAATGCTTTTGCTTCAAACAAATTTACAGTACCAAGTGGCAAAGGTGGCAAGTATTTTTTTCTTATTCATGCTTTTTTAGGAAATCAGTTAGGTGCTTATAATCTTAAATTATACAAAAATGGATCAGCACTTACTCCTGCTTCTCAATGGGCACATATAAATCGTAATGGTTCTGATGCAGATATGTCACAAGGACTTTGGCAAATAGTTGATTTAAGTGCTAGTGATTATATAGAAACTTATGCACAAACAACTGCTGGCAGTAATGGTGATGTAATAGCAACAACAAGTTTTTTTCAAGGATTTAAATTAGCATAGGAGAAATAATGGCAGACGTATCAACAAAAGTAAAATTATATTTAGAAGACAATTCTAAAACATGGGATTCAGAAAAAGATAAAATATTAATTCAAGATGATTCTGATGGAAAAGGTGCTTACATTGCAACATGGTCAGTATCAGGTTTAGCAAAACCTTCAGACTCACAGTTAGCAGCTTTTGATACTGCGGGTAATACAAAAGAAACTTTAGATGCAACTTTATTAAAAAGAAAAAGAGAATACTTATCGTGGGAAGAACAATTAGATAAATTGTATCACGATATTAATGATGGTAAATTAGATAAGACAGGTTCTTGGTACACGCATATCAAGTCTGTGAAGGATGCAAATAGCAAGGAGTAAACATGGCACTTAGTACAATAAAACCTGCTTCAATAGATTTGTCAGCAGCATTTCCCTTTACAGGAACAGTAACAGGTACGGACCTAGTTAAATTATCTACAGTAGATGCAAGTGACAGTAATACTATTAATTTTGATAATTCAATTATAACATCTTCTTTCGTAAATTATGTTCTTAAATATAGTAGAGTCGTTCCTGAAACTGACCAAACTACATTAAATCTTATGTTGTCTACTGATAATGGTTCCAATTTTTTAGGCAACACAAAAAAAGGACAAGATTACAATAACCTTTCAAGTTCTGCTTCAGGTCCTGAACAAGCATCAGGCTCTAATAATGGAACAATAGTTCTTGGTTATCAAGATGATGGTGCAGATGGCTGTGCAGGAACTATTTTAATAAATGGTTTAACAAGTACAGGATATAAATATGCAGACTTTCGTCATATATTTCGTCATGGTGGTGGTAGTGATTTTTACATAATTTCTGGAGGTGCAGTATTTGAATACAATGCTGCGTTTAATTACATGAGATTAGCAAGTTCTAGTGGTGCTATAGAGTCAGGAAAATTTACATTGTATGGAGAAAAAGCATAATGCCAAGATATCATAATGTAAACGGAGTTAAGGTTCAGTTCACAGCAGAAGAAGAAACTGCTCGTGATGCTGAAGAAAAAGCATGGGCTGATGCAGCTCCTGCTAGAGCCTTGGCTGAATTAAGAGATAAAAGAAACAGATTATTAGCAGAGACAGATTATCTAGCTTTATCAGATAATACTCTTAGTGATGATATGAAAACATATCGACAGAATCTAAGAGACTTACCTGCAGGAAAAGATACAGTAGAGAAGTGCGAGAACGCAACTTGGCCTACTAAACCATAGGAGGATAGATGAGTAAGACAACAGTAGCATCAACAGGTATAGATTTAAGTGATACATTTGCTTTTACAGGCACTGTGACTGGTACACCTAATGATTTTACACATATAACAGATACTGATGCGGCAGGAGCAACTTATGTAGAATTTACATCAATAGGTAGTTTTAAAAATTATGTAATATGGGGTAGAGATATAAATTTATCAGCAGATACAAGTTTATATTTAACCTATTATATTGGTGGAACAAGACAAACAAGTGGTTACAGATGGAGAAGTAAGTCTTTTAAAGACGATGGAAATGATGAGTCTGCAAATACGCAAAGTGCGAATGAAATATTAGTTGGAAAAGATTTTGATAATGCTAGTTCTTCAAAAAATCAATTAACTATATGGTTTTCTCAATTAACAGGAACAACAACAGAACCATCTTTGTATTTTGAAAATTCTGGTAAAATGTCTAATGGTACTTTTTGTAGAACCATAGGTTTTGGCACATCTGTTAGTTCTAGTTCAGGAGTTGTATCGGGTTTTAGAATACACACAGGTTCAGGCACTTATACAACAGCTTCATTTTCATTATATGGAGTAGCAACATCATGAGCAGATTTAAAATAATAAACAATGTAAAAATTGATTTAACAGCAGAAGAAAATGCTATTGAAGACCAAAAAGATAAAACACATAAAGAAAACGAATTGAATAGAAAATTAGACCATTTAAGGTCAACTCGTAATTATTTATTAAGTAAAACTGATTGGACATCTAGTAGTGATTTAATAATGAGTACAGAAATGAAAGAGTATCGACAAAAACTTCGTGATGCTACTGAAGGCTTAGATACTGTAGAAAAAGTACAAGCATACGAATTTCCAACAGAGGTAACAAAATAATGGCATACATAGGACAATCAATTAAAAACGGAACCTTTGCTGTCTTAGACACAAGCGGTAATACTTACAATGGTTCTAACACAACATTTAGTTTAGGAACACAGGTAGGTTCTGCAGCACAGTTATTAGTATCCCATGATGGTGTTATTCAAAAACCGGGAACAGACTACACACTAGCTTCAGGTGGAGCATCAATTACTTTTAGCACAGCACCTGCAAGTGGAGCATCAATCTTTATTGTAGAAATATCTGGTGCAGTAGGTGGGCCAATGAACAGAGATTTAAATGGTGAAGAGTTAATCTTGGATGTTGATGGCGACTCAAGTTTTCATGCAGATACAGATGATCAAATAGATTTTAAAGCCGGTGGTACAGACGTCATGCAGTTTACCACTGCGAATACAAAATTTAATGTGGGTGCGTATAACCCCGAAGCAACTTTAACAGATGGTTCTACAATCAATTGGAATGTATCAACACAGCCTGTCGCTAAAGTTACCTTGGGTGGTAATAGAACACTAGCCGCAGCAAGCAATGGAGTGACAGGACAGTTTGTATCTTTATTGATTATTCAAGATGGCACAGGTTCAAGAACAGTTACCTTTAATGCTATATATGAATTTGTAGGAGATACCGCACCAACACTAACTGGAACAGCAAGTAAGGGAGACCATTTTGTATTTAGATATAATGGTTCAAAGTTTATAGAGGTAGGTAGAAGTCTTAACCTAACATTATCATAGGAGTAAATATGTTTGCATTAGTAGAATCAGGAAAAATTACACAGTTCCCCAAAGGCAACAAAGGAATTACAATAGGAGATAATCAATATCCACAAACTATTTACACAGTATGGACCGAAGCAGAAAGAAACGCTATTGGCATCTATACTGTAGAAATAGATGAGACAAATAAAAAAGATGAAGCATTTTATGTTAATACAAATATTACTTATGCATTTGGTAGTGGTAAAGTAACAGGTAGTTATGGAACAGCAACTGCTAAAGAACTTGCAGACAAAGACGCAGTTGATAAAGATGGTAATAAATTAAAAGATGATAAAGGTAATCAAATAGTTATCTATGGTCTTAAAACACAATACAAAAATAAATTTAATACACACGCTGCAGAATTACTTGCCAAGACAGATTGGTATGTTATCAAAGCTGCAGATGTAGATTCTTATTCTGTACCTGATAATATTAAAACATACAGAGCAGCAGTAAGAACAAAAGTTAATGCGATGGAAACATCCATAGATAATTGTTCAGATGTAGATGCCTTAATAACTTTATTGACATATACTACAGATAGTGAGGGAGTCACATCAAGACCCCTAGGTGAGTTTCCAGACGAGGTAGTGTAACATGGGAGTTACAATACCTGGACCTTCAGGTGAAGTTAAAGAAAGTTATGAAATAAGTAACTCTCTTAGGTTTAATGATGGAGATAGTCCGCAATTAAACTTAGCCAATGAGGGCACTGTAACCAATAATAAAATATTTACATATAGTGTTTGGATAAAAAAATCTAGCATTGAAAGTGCTAATCAAAGTATTATTAGTGCTGAAAGCGGTAACAACAGAGCACAACTTCTTTTTAGGAGTAGCAGTAATGATGCAATTAGAATTGTAGAAACCTCTGATGCTTATTCTAGTTTTAACACACTTCTAACAACGGCTTCTTTGTTTCGTGACCCTAGTGCTTGGTATCACATCGTATTAAGTTATGACAGCACAGATGGAACAGCAGGAGATAGAGTAAAAATATATGTTAATAGTGTTTTACAAACTTTGTCTGGAACAACAGCAGATTCAAATTTTACAACACCATTTAACGAAGAAAGTTATAATTTAGACATAGGGCATCTTAATAATAGTGAATTTCTAGATGGACATATGTCTGATGCACATTTTATAGATGGACAAGCGTTAACACCAACTTCTTTTGGAGAAACTAATGACAACGGAGTTTGGATACCAAAAAGATACACAGGTTCTTATGGTCTTAATGGCTTTAAATTAGAATTTAAACAAACAGGAACTAGCACTAATTCAAGTGGTATTGGTGCAGACACATCTGGTAATGATAGGCACTTTGCTGTGTCAAATCTTGCAGCTCATGACATAACAGAAGATACACCTACTAATAATTTTGCTACACTAAATTCATTGTTTAGAAGTAATTTTGATAATGATGGAGAATTCAGAGAGGGTAGTTCTCAAATAGCTTTTACATCAGGAGACTCAGATAGAGGATATGGTTTTTCAACTTTTGGTGTGACATCTGGTAAATGGTATTGGGAAGTAAAAATTACAACTGTAGCGAGAGCTAATACGGGTATTGGAGATGCCACCGCCATAGCAGCATTTACTGGTCCCTTATATGACGAAAGTACATCAAAAGGTTTTATAGTAAATTATGCAGGTGGAATTGAAGAAAATGGCACATCAACAAGTTATGCTAATTCCTTGAGTGATAATGATATAGTCATGTGGGCATTAGATATGGATAATCACAGAGCGTATTATGGTATAAATGGAACATGGCAAGATAGTGGTGACCCTACAAGCGGCTCAACAGGAACAGGGGATGTTACTACACAAATTAGTGACCAGTCTCATTTAAACACAGGAGAGCCTATGTTCCCATTTTGTCTTGATGCTTCAACAAGCGGACAATCAAATTTTAAATGGAATTTTGGCAACCCCCCTTTTACAATATCAAGTGGTAACAATGACGGCAAGTATGGTAACTTTGAATATGCACCACCATCAGGATATTATGCACTATGTACTAAAAGATTAGCGGAGTTTGGATAATGGCTTATACAACAATAGATGACGGTTCAAAATATTTTCAAGCAATTACATATTCAGGTAATAGTAATACAAGTCATGCAGTAACTAATACTGGTAATTCAACTTTACAACCCGATTGGATTTGGGTAAAAATTAGAACTGGACAAAATGACGACCACGTTTTAGTGGACTCTAGTAGAGGAAATTTAAAAAGACTTAAAGCTAATCAGGCTTATGATGAGGAAGCTGATAGAGCTGAAATTAAATCTTTTGACAGTAATGGTTTTACTTTAGGCACAGACGATGGTTCAAGTAACTATAATGGTTTTACTTATGTAGCATGGCAATGGAAGGCAAATGGCGGAACTACAACGACTAATGATGCAAGTGCTACAAGTGTAGGAAATTTAGATTCAGTCTATCAAGCAAATACTACAGCAGGATTTAGTATTGTAACATGGACAGGAGTACATCCTGGTAATCATTCTGTTGCTCACGGTTTGGGTATAGCACCTAAAGCTATAATTTTTAAAAATAGAAGCGACAATAATAACTGGCAAGTTCGACACGCAAGTTTAGCAGCATATCAAAAACTTCCTTTAAACGATACCACTCTTCCATCTACAGATTATAATTTAGGTCATGACATGGGCACAACGACATTTGCTTTGCAGAACAGTGAACTTGATAATGGTGACGGTGATTCAATGATAGCATATTGTTTTGCACCTATACAAGGATATTCTAAATTTGGTTCTTATAAAGGTAATAATAATGCAGATGGAGCGTTTGTTTATACAGGATTTAAACCAGCTTGGCTTATGGTAAAAAAAACTACTGATAATGCTAGAGCATGGGTAATACATGATAATAAACAAGACCCAGATAATCCTACGGCTAATAGATTAGATGCAAATACTAATGAAGTTAATCAAAGTTCTGGACATTTTGATTTTTTAAGTAATGGGTTTAAATGTCGGTCAACAGAGGGTGCTACAAATGCTTCTTCAACATATATATACTTCGCATTTGCAGAGCATCCATTTGTAAGTAGTAAAGGAGTGCCAGTAACGGCAAGATAGAATATGTTTGGTGTATCTTCTTTTGGTCAATACTCTTTTTCAGGATATACTGATCAACCGGTAAACTTAGAAGGTGTTCAAGCTACAATAAGCTTAGGAAACATTGCAGCGATTGAAGCGAACGCTGATGTTACTTTAGGAACTAATGTAAACAACATCTCTATCGGTGACTTAACCTTTGTAGGGGCAGCTAATGTTACTGTCAGTGGCAATGCACTTACATCTAGTTTAGGTAGTGCTACACCAAAAGGTGAAGCTGACGTAACTGTCACGACTAATTTAGCAGGAACCGTGGCTAGTGGAACAGTTACAATTGTAGCAAAAGCTGTTGTTCTTCCGGGAACAAATCTTTTAACTTCTTCGGTTACTAGTCCTGGTGTTATCACTTGGAACGATATAAACACAGGTGCAAGTCAAACATGGACAAATGTAGAAACTTAATATAAAATGGAGAACACATGTCATCATCATATTCAACATCACTAAAATTAGAAAAAATGACCACTGGCGAAAAAGCTGGTTTATGGGGCACAGTTACTAATACAAATTTAGATTTAATTCAAGAGGCAGTAGGAGGTTATATTTCTATTGCTGTTACCAATGCAGATATAACAACAACTATAGCAGATGGAGCATCTTCTAATGGCCGTAACGCTGTTATTAAATTAACAGGAACACTTACTGCTAATAGAAATATTACTGTTCCAGATTCAGTAGAAAAAGCTTGGTTAGTCGTTGATGCAACGGATAGAAGTTCTAGTCACTATACATTAACATTTAAAACTGCATCGGGGACTGGGGTTACACTAGCTCGAGGTTCTACTACTTTATTGTTTTCAGACGGAACAAACATTGTAAAAGGTATGATAAAAAAAGGATATGTAACAACTACTTCCGCTTATACTGCTGTTGCAGATGATCAAATTATAGTAGATACAAGTTCTGCTCCTGTCACAATCACATTACCTGCAAGTCCTAGTGTAGGAGATGAAGTACATTTTATAGATGCAAAAGGATCTTTTGGTTCTAACAATTTAATTATTAATAGAAATAGTTCCAATATTAATTCAGGCACATCTAATTTAACAGTATCAACAAACGGTCAGTCTTTTACATTAGTTTATGCAAACGCAACTAGAGGTTGGACTTATAAGACATTTATATAGGAGATAATTTTGTCTCTTATTAATTTCGAAATTATTCCTGGAATAGATAAACAAAACACTACTAAAGGTGCTGAAAATCGTTGGATTGATAGTACCAATGTAAGATTTAGATATGGTTTACCAGAAAAGATAGGTGGTTGGTCTTCTTTAGTTTCAGATAGTATTGTTGGTGTGGTTCGTGCACAAAAACCTTTTATAGACACAACTGGTAATAGATATATTGCTCTTGGTACAGATAAATTTTTATTATTATTTTTTGAAGGTCAACTTCACGACATCACTCCTTTTGATTCTACAAGACAACAAACAAGTGCTACTTTAGCAACAACCGATGAATCAACATCTGTTTTAGTCACAACTTCAAGTGCTCATGGTGCAAGTGTTGGAGATATTATATTACTTGATAGCGTCACCTTACCTAGTGGTACAGGTCTTAGTGCTAGTAATTTTGAAGACAAAGTTTTTATGATTAATACTGTTCCTAGTACAACTACATTTACAATTACTTCTTCGGCGGCAGCAACAGCTACTGTTAGTGCAGGAGGTTCTACCACGGTAGAATTTTATTTTGTAGTTGGCCCACAAAAACAAACTTATGGATATGGTTGGGGTGTTAGTACATGGGGTGGCACAATATCAGACGCAGCGTCAACAACGGTGAACGAAGATTTAGATAACAGTGAAACAACAATAACACTTTCTAGTGCTTCATCTTTTCCTACAGCAGGAACTATTTTAATTGGTTCAGAACTTATAACTTACACAGGAAAGTCTACTAATGATTTAACAGGGTGTACACGAGGAGCTTTAGGTACTACAGCTACAACCCACAGTAATGGAGCAACCGTAGTTAATGCAACAGATTATAATGCTTGGGGTGACGCAGTAAAAGCTGGCCAAGTAAACTTAGAACCGGGTCTTTGGTCTTTAGATAATTTTGGTGAAGTATTGGTTGCAACAGTTGCTAATAGTAAAACTTTTACATGGAATCCTTCATCAACAACACCTTTAACAACTAGAGCAGCTTTAGATACAACAAACTTTGCAACAGGAAGTAATCCTACAGCTTCTCGATTAACTTTAATATCACCTACTACAAGACACTTAATACACTTTGGTACAGAAACAACCGTGGGTACAGCAACAACTCAAGACGATATGTTTATAAGATTTTCAGAGAGAGAAAATATTAATAGTTATACACCTAGTGTTACGAATACGGCAGGTTCTCAAAGACTTCAAGACGGAACAAAAATTATTGGTGCTTTAAAAGCAAAAGAAAATATTTTGATATGGACCGATACAGCTTTATATACAATGAAGTTTGTTGGATCTCCTTTTATATTTGGTTTTGAACAAGTAGGCACTAACTGTGGTTTAATTGGTAAAAACGCTGCTATAGAAGTAGATGGTGTTGCTTATTGGATGGGCACAAAAGGTTTCTTTTTATTTGACGGTACAGTTAAAACACTACCTTGTTCCGTAGAAGACGAAGTTTTTAACAACATAGATACAACAAAAGGACAACAAGTTGTTGCAGGATTAAATAATTTATTTTCAGAAATAACTTGGTGGTATCCTACAAATAGTGATTTTAATAATAAGGCTGTAGCATATAATTATGCTGAGTCAGCACAAGTTCCCGGTGGTGTGTGGTACACCAATGGTGAACCGAGGACTTCTTGGATTGATGCAAACTTATATCCGAAACCTCATGCAACAAAATTTGATGATACTGGCACAGGAAGTTTTCCTGTTATTTTAGGTGAAGATGGATTAGGTAAAACAATATATTTTGAACATGAAATAGGAACTGATCAAGTTAATGAAGATGGAAGCGTCACTACCATAGAATCTAACATAGAGTCTTATGATTTTGATTTACAAACTGAAACAGGTGTTGGTGAAAAATTTGTATCGGTTAGTCGTTTTATACCTGATTTTAAAAATTTAACAGGTAACGCTACTGTAACTTTAGCTGTTAAAAGATATCCTTCTGAAACAGGTATTAGTTCTACACATAGTCCTTTTACAATAAATTCAAGCACCGATAAAGTAGATACAAGAGCAAGAGGAAGATATGTTAATGTTAAAGTTGCAAACACAGATATTAATCAAGAGTGGAGATACGGAACATTAACTCTTGATGTTAAACCAGATGGAATGAGATAATGGCTAGAATAGTAGTAAGAATACCAGAACCTAAAGATAACTATGAGGTATCTAATCAAAGACAAATTAACAGAGGTATTGCAGCATTGATTGAAGAACTCAATACAACATATCAACAAAATTTAAGAGAGGAAGAAGAGCGTTTTGCTTTCTTCTTTAGTTAATGGCTAATAATTATTTAAACAAAAAAGTAGATTTAACTAGTACTGACATAACAACTCTTTATACAGTACCTTCTGAAACTACAGGTATAATTAAATCAATTATTGTATCAAATGATTCTGCTAGTGCAGACACTCTTACAGTTACTTTAACTAATGGTAGCAATGTTTTTAGTGTTTATAAAGAAGAAGCAGTTGGTGCAAAAACTACCAAAGAACTTCTTTCACAACCTTTGGTTGTTGAAGAAACAGAAATAATTAAAGTCACAGCAGCTACAGCCAATAGACTTCATGTCATATTATCTGTACTAGAAATGACAAGAACAACATAGGAGGTAAAATGGTATCATTTGTAGAAAAAGGTAAAGCAGATACAATAGTCAATGGTAAGGTTATTGAACAAATTGACATTGAAACAGAAGTAACAGTTAAAAACCTTAAAACTAACAAAGAATATTCATCAGATAAAGAGGCAGAAGACGATGTTAATGACCCAAATACAGACACAAAACAAGAAGATATTTCTAGAAGTGTTAATATAAAGGTTGCTAAAATGCCAGATGTTATATCTAAATCTGAGGATGAATAGTTGATTTTCAAGGCAAAAAAAAGTAATGTGTTTATGATAGATGCAGATAAAATAAAGGATATAGCCATAATATGTGGTTTATATAAATCTTTTCCTCGCTATCAAGACTACACGAACGAGGACGTGCTCCAACATATTTTACCATCCATTATATTAGGACAATACAAGGTGCATTATGAAAATAATTTACCAATTGCTTTTACCAATTGGGCTTTTTTAAATGAAGAAACAGAACAAAAATTTATGAAAACAGCAGACTTAGACCCTCAAGATTATAATAGTGGAACGATACCTTGGCATATAGATACTGTGTGTTGTGGTAATATTAAAAAGGTAATGAAGTGGAGTAAAGAATACTTTACTAAATTGTTAGGATATAATAAACCTGTGAAATGGTTAAGAATGTCAGACAACGAAACAATTAAAAGAATGGCTATTCAATATACAAAAGGATATTATGCATAATGGGTAAAGTATTTAAAAAAGCAGAAGACGTAGTATCAGACGTATTTAGACCTGTTAACAAAGTTATTTCAAGAATTGTACCTAATGAAATTAAACCTTTCATAGGACCCCTAGCATCCGTTCTAGTTCCTGGTAGTCTAGTTCCTGGTGGTGCAGGAATTATGAGTAATTTTGCTAGAGGTTATTTTGCTAACCTATTAGCAGACAGTGCTGTTAATGAAGGTAAAACAGATTTAAGAAAAGCTGCATTATCTGGAATATTTAAAACTCTTCCAACTTCTGCAGATATTCGACAAGATGTTCCAGCACCAGATAAAACATTTATGCAAAAACTAGCTACAGAAGGTAAAGAAGTTACAGCTAAAGTTGGAGACTTTTTAAATCCAAGTATTTCTAGTGAAGAAGGTAAAATACTTTCATCAATAGCTAATGTTGGTAAAGCTGTAGGAACACAAGCAGCAGCGGGAGCAGGATTTGATATTTACGATGCTGCTAAAGCTGCACAAGACGCTTATCAAAATTCAGAAGATGGATACAATACGGCTGAATACTTGGGTTATTTAAGAAATTATCTTGCAAACGCAGGATATTCACAACAACAAATAGATGATTATGTGGCCAATAGACCAAGTTACAATAAAGGTGGTCGTGTAGGATTCGCTGAAGGCACAGGAATATTTGACACTATGCAAGATCCCGGTGATCCTTATAACGACAAATATATCTTACAAGAAAAAGACGATGAATTAAGCATAGAAGAAATACTTCAAATTTTAAAAGATGGTGTAGCCATGGCTGATCCTAAACCTACAGAATCTGGAAACCCTGCTGACACCTTAATAGATTTACCGGGTGAATTAGAAGATGTGGACGATAGAAGTTTTGCAGGTGGACCTAAAAGTTTATTAGACCCTAGTGAAATGATAGCAGACAATGCTGGTGGTGGTTTAGGTAAGATGCAACAACAATTAATACAAATGGGAGTTAATACTTCTCAAATGTCACCAACTGAAATTATGGAAATATATAACAGAATGATGGGTGGAGAATCAGGACAATATTTTGGTGCTAAAAAAGGTGGACTTGCAACTTTAAAAATGGGTGGTATGCCTTCTATGGAAATGGACTATAGAGGCGGTGGCTTTATACCTGTGGGGTCTAAAGAGAAAGCTGATGATGTCCCCGCAAGATTATCAAAAAATGAATTTGTTATGACGGCTGATGCCGTTAGAGCTGCTGGTGGTGGTAGTGTTAATAAAGGAGCACAAAGAATGTATCAATTAATGAACGCCTTGGAGAGTAAAGTATAATGGCAGAAACAACAATAACTAGACCCGCCCCCTTTATAGAAGCCGGTGGTGAGGTACTTGTAGATAAATTAACAAAACAATTAGGAACACCTATTGATACACGTTCTTATGCACCTACTGTAGCAGGCGAAACAGCTTTACAACAACAAGCTAGAACTTTAGCAGGTGGCCTAGGTTCTTTTGAACCGTTCTTAAATCAAGCAGCGACCGATGCTACTGCTGCTCAAACTTTAACAGGTCCTCAAGCCTATCAAGATTTTATGTCACCGTATCAACAAGAAGTTATCGATGCTTCTCTTGCTGCTTTGGAACGAGAAAGAGCAGCACAAAGATCAGCGATTGGTGATCAAGCGTTTCAGTTTGGTGCCTTTGGTGGTGGTAGACAAGGTGCTCAAGAAGGTGAGTTTGATGCCGTTACTGCTTTTAATAAAGCACAACTAGAAGCACAATTAAGACAACAAGGATTTCAACAAGCACAACAAGCAGCACAACAAGCTTTTGCTAATCAACAAGCATTATCTACACAACAACAAGGATTAGCTCAACTAGCCCCACAATTAGCACAACAACAAATTACCGGTGTTGGTCAATTAGGTCAGCAACAACAAGCACAGGCACAAGCTATTATTGATGCACAAGCGGCAGCAGATAGAGAAGCAGCTTTTGCCGATCAACAAAACTTAGGATTTGTTGGTCAACAATTAACAGGATTAATAGGTGGATATCCAGCACAAGCAGGCTACTCTACAACATCAGCACCTCCTCCTAGCCCACTATCTCAAATTCTTGGAATGGGTGCGGGTCTTGCAGGTATTGGTGGTCAGTTAGGATTGTTTGGTTAATGAGTAGAACTTTAAATAGACCTATGTTTAGACGTGGTGGTAAAGTCGATAGCCGTGGAACAGGGATCACGTCTGGATTAATGCCAAGACAAAATTATCAAAATGCAGGTTTTGTATTTCCAGGTGATGAATCTAAAACAACACCAACAACACAACCCACAGGAGGAGGTACAGGTTTTTCTCAATCTCCTTTTAAAAAACTTATTGTAGATCCCGCTTTAAGTGCCATTCATCCTGTTGTAAATGTTGGTTCAGACATAGGTAATTTTGCAAAAATATTTTTTGGTGGTGAACCTACTTTTAAATATTTAGATCCTTTTGAACCAGGTAGTGGTTTTGGAGTAGCAGTAGAGGACTTTGATACTTTTAGATATGGTCCTAATAAAAAAGAACAAACGACAACAGAACTTCCTGAAGCTCCTGTAATAGATCAATCAGAAGATAATCAACAAGGAGATAAGACAGTAACCATGGATGAAAAGAAAGATGCTCCTGAAGTACAAGATAATAATAAAGCAATAGATGTTGATGCTATGGAAGATCTGATAGACGCAGACGCTAAAACTTTTGAAAGAATTATGTTAGGGGATAGTGCTACTAAAGATAAAATATTTAAGATGTTAACTGCTGCTGCTCCTAAAATTTTAGATGAAGATTATGGTGGAGCTATTGAAGCTGCTGGTGAGGTAGGAGACGATAGTACTATAAAAGCAAAAGCAAGAGAAGCTGCCGTTTCAAAATATATTTCAGATACAGCGTCTACTGATAAACAAAAAGATTATGCTTTTATTAAAAATAAATATCCTAAAATATCTGAAGAAGACGCTATTGCTTTTGCAGGAGGTCAAAGTCAATTTCAAAAAGAGTTACCTTTATCTACAGTAAGAGCTACTATTAGTTCTAACTTTGAACCATCTACTTTACACGAACAAGCTTATAGAGACGGACATATTGAATTTAGAGCTTTAAAAACAAGGTATGGTGCCGATCTTAAAATACTTCCATATAAAGCAAAAGGTAAATCAATAGAAGATGGTTTTGAAGTAGTTACAACAAATTTAGATAAATCTAGTATTTATTTTGATACAGTAAATCAAAATTACATTGTGGCAGATAAAGAAACAGGTCAATCAAAAACATTTAATACTTTTGAAAGTGCTAACAGTTATTTAAGATCTTGAGGAGGATAAATGGTTGATTTTAATTTCGATCAAGAGCCTGAAAATAAAGTTGGAACTATACAATCTATACTAGCAGGTATTGCATCTGGTTTTATTAAGATACCAGAAGGTGTTATATCTTTAGGAGCAAGTCTCATTGACCTCGGTGCGGGAACCAATAACGCTGCAAAAGTAGAAGCTTTCTTTGATCAAATAAATCCTTTTGATGAAGCAGCAGAAGCAACCACAGCAGGTAAAATAACAGAAACCTTAGTTAATCTTGGTATTCCCGGTGCTGTTGCGTTTACAAAAGGCGCTCAACTTGCTAACGCTGCAATTAAAGGAAAGAAAGCAAAAAAATATTTCGCATTAGATAAAAAAGCATTAAGCCCTGTGGAGTTAAGAGAAGCTAGAAAGCTTGCCACGACATTTAACAAAAAAGAAAAAGCTGCCAAATACGGCATAGCAGCATTTGGTTCAGGTATGGCTGAAGGTGTGTTTGTAGGAGACGTAGATAAAGTAGGAACTTTTGGTGATATGTTAGGAGGTCCTACTAAATTAGATAGAACTGAAGACTATGATCCAGGTAGAGAAATATTAAATCGTATTAAGTTTGGAACAGAAGGTGCTTTGTTTTCTGGTGTTATTGGTGGCACAGGATTAGCAATTAAAAAATTAGTTCAAAGAAATAAAAATTTAGCTCGAAGCGATGAAGCGGGTGATAGATTTTTAGATAAATTTGCAGGAAAATTTAGAGCAAGAAGTCAAAAAGATCCTGAATTTTTTAGAATAGAAAGAGAATTTGAAGGAATCAGAGCACAAGATGTAGCTATAGCTCAACAAACAGCAAGAGAAATTACAAAAGAAATAGATAAGATGTTTCCTTTTTTAAAGACGGCATTTAACTCAACAACAAAGAAAGAAAGAAAAAAATTATTAAAAGAATTAAATGATGTTCTTTTGTCTGGTAAACCTGGTTTTGATGATTCAAGGAAAATAGTTTTTGGTGGAATGGATAAAGAACTTTCGCAAAAATTATTTAAAAAATTAAAATCACTCGGTGCTGACACTAATAGTATTAAAAATATATTTGATCAAATGAATACTGTTAGAGGTAGTTGGGAAAAAATGTTTGGCTTTATAGGAAAAAACATGGATGAAAAATCTTTTAAAGAATTTAAAGGAGTTTTTGGAGAAAAATTTAAAAGTTTTCTAGGTTCTAATTATGAGATATTTCAAAACAAATCCATAATACCTTGGTTAAATTATAGACCAACAAAACAATTAATAGAAAAAATGAAAACAGAAATAATAAAGCAAGCAGAACTAGGAGGAAATAAAATAACCTCTGAAACAGCAGAAAAATATGTTAATGAAATAATTAAAACAGCAAGACTTCCTAATAAAAAATCTTTGGCAATGGGTGAAAAAAGATCACCTGCTGCTATTTTTAAATTACCTAAGTTTCTTGCAACCAATAGTGTTCTTAATGATATAGATTCTTTTGGTAAATATAAATCAGGTTATGTTTCTTTAGATGATTTGACACCTGCTTTTAAAGAATCCATAGAAGAACTTTTCGGTAAACAAAATAATGTGGGTTTAACTATATTAGGAGGTACAGAAAGACTATCTCTAATAACAAGAAATAATCAATACTATAAAGCATTGGAATTACAATCTGATGAATTAGTAAAAAAAGCAATGCAACCTATCGCTGAAGGTGGAGAAGGATTATCAGAATATCAAGCAAAGAAAAAATATAAAATGTTTTTTAAAGATGAAGACGAGGCTTTAGATGTTTTTGGTAGTGATAATTTAAAACAAATAAGTTTTCAAGATCAAGCACCAGATTCTGTATTAGCAGGAATAACAAATCCTTTGGATGGATTATATACTACAAAAGGAATGGCTGATGCAGTAACAGGAGCAACTAATTCTTTAATAAGTAATGATACAGCACTTGGTTATACTTTAAATAATTTTATTCTTTTTCCAAAAGCAACTTCTCAAATAGCTAAAACAATTTTATCACCTCTAACACACGTTCGTAACTTTATTAGTGCTGGAGCTTTTGCTGCCGCTAATGGTGTTATACCGAACAGAAAAGCTTTTGTAGATGCCTATAAATCTTTACAAATACCTTTAAAAGGAGCAGGGCAGTTTAATGATTTTTATAATAAACTATTAAAATTAGGTGTTGTTAATTCTAACGTTCAAGTGGGTGATCTTAGAAAACTTTTTAAAGAAATAGATTTTTTAGGAGAAAATATAAATCCAAATAATTTTTTGGCTAAAATACAACAAATAGGTTCTAAGGCTAAAAAAGTTGGTGAAGACTTTTATACTGCTGAAGATGATTTTTGGAAGATAACTACATATATTTCTGAAAGAGCTAGATTAGATAAAGCCTATAAAAGATTTGGTATAAAAAGAACTGCTGACCAATTAGATGAAGAAGCAGCAGACATTGTAAGAAACAACGTTCCAAACTATGCTTATGTTAGTGATTTTGTTAAAGGTTTAAGAAAGTTTCCTTTAGGTAATTTTGTATCTTTTCCAGCAGAAATTATGAGAACAGGAACTAATATTGTTAGAAGAGCACTAAAAGAAATAAATTATGAAGAAAGAATAGGTAAAGAAGTAGTAAATCCTTTAAGAAATATAGGTATAAGAAGATTAGTTGGTTTTGGAGCAACCACTACTGCTGTTCCTTTTGCTGCTGTAGAAGGAGCAAAAGCTTTATATAATGTAACAGATGAAGAGATGGAAGCTTTAAGAAGATATGTACCTAGTTGGTCTAAAAATTCTACTCTTATACCTATCAGAGATAAAAAAACAAACGAATTAAAATACATAGATTTTTCTCGTACTAATGCTTATGACACTTTAATACGACCTATTCAAACAGTTCTTAATGCTGTTCAAGAAGGTAGAACAGATGAAGACGGTATTATGAATGATTTTATATCTGGTATGTTTGAATCAACAAAAGAAATAGCTAGTCCTTTTATTAGTGAATCTATTTGGACAGAGGCAGCAACAGATATACTAGTAAGAGGAGGAAGAACAAGAGAAGGTAGTGTTCTTTACACAGATCAAACTCCTCCAGGTGAAAAGGTAAGTGCAATTTTAAATCATTTAGTTAAGTCTCAATCTCCCGGTTCTATTGCACAATTCAATAGAATAGGTTTAGCGATATCTGGAGAAACAGATGATTACGGTAGAAGTTATGAATTAGGTGATGAACTACAAGGATTGGTTGGTTTCAGAGCAATTAAAGTAGACCCAGAGAGAGCGATTAACTTTAAGATCGCTGACTTTCAAAGAGGTATTCGTAATTCAAGAAGAGAATTTACATCTAAACTATTAAAAGGTGGAGATGTAAGTCCTAGTGATATTATTGATAGATATAAGATAGCTAATGCTCAAGCCTACAAAGTTAAACAAGAAATGATGAAAGATTATTTTGCAGCGATAAGATTAGGTGCTGATCAATTTGCTTTGAATAAATCTTTTGATGATCGTGGAGCTAAAAATGAATTGCGTGCTTTAAGATTAGGATCGTTTAAACCTTTAAAGATCAGTGATAACATTAAAAGAACTTTTGCAGAAAATGCATTAAAAGCAGGAAAACCAAATCCTTATTTTCCTGCATCTATTTATATAAACAGTATGTTTAATTTCTATAATAATGTTCCTTTAGGGTTAGCAACATTACCTGACTTTCCTAACCCCTTTAAAAATATAGAATTACCTGCTAATGATACTTCTTACTTTCAACAAATTAGTAGTGATCCTTCAACAATAGCTCAAGTAGCAGGATCGACTATTCCTATTGAAAATCCAAATAAACTTGGTACAACTAATAAAGCTAAAATAGACAGCTTTAATCAAATAGTAAGAAAATGACAATAGAACCTAAAACACAAAGAGAGCATATTATTTCATTACATGGACATATTACAGGAGTTAAAAAGGAGATTAACGAGATTAAAAATAATCACCTTAAGCATATGCATGAAGATATTGATAAGTTGGGTGGCAAGATAGACAAAATCTATTGGGTTGTATTATCTACAGTGGGGGCTGTGGGTTTAATGTTTATAGATACTTTATTGGGGATGTTATGAAACTATCAGAAAACTTTACACTATCAGAGATGACTAAATCTCAAACAGCTATTAGAAAAAATATAGACAACACACCAACAGATGAGCATATTGAAAATTTAAAATATGTTGCTGATAACTTATTACAACCTATCAGAGATCATTTTGGTAAGCCTGTGACTGTGTCATCTGGATATCGAAGCGTGGATCTTTGTGAAGCCATTGGTTCTTCTTCTAGATCTCAGCATGCTAAAGGAGAAGCTGCTGACTTTGAAATAGGTGGAATAGATAATAAAGAACTTGGCCTGTGGATTCGAGATAACATCGAATACGATCAATTAATTTTAGAATTTTATAATGATGGTGATCCTAATTCCGGGTGGATACATTGTTCAATGGTCAAGGACCGTGAACCGAGGAAGAGTACTTTAAAGGCTATTAAAAATAACGGACAAACTCAATACGTTCCCTGGTCTGTCTAAGTATCTAATTTTCCAAGATTAAGTTCGATAGGAGCACCCTCACCTTCTGGTGATCCAAAGTATGTTCCTAATCTTCTAAATTTATTATACGCTCCGTCTGTTCCAAAAATATCTACAGCAGCTTTATATAAATCATTTAAACTATTAACATCTTTAGCGTCATTAAAATTAAATTGATCAGTTAAAATTATTTCTCCTTGATCATTTATTTTAATATTTGCTGAACCTATTGCTGTTCTCATTTGAAAATCTGGATCAAACATTTTTTGTATAAAATTTTTGTTATAATCCATATAACCTTTAGGATAATCACCATAGCTCAAAGAATCTTTGCCTTCACCTATTGCTTTTTCTGCTGTTTCTTTCATCACATTTAATTGATCTTTTGTAAAATCTTCATTAGTTATTAACTCATCTTTACCCATTAAATCTGAAACAAACAATCTCATGTTAGGAGGTAACTTGTTGAAAAGAGTTTTAAGTACGTTTGGTTTTTCGTCCGTAGTGGCCATTAAGTATTTTAACACGGATCCAAAGGCAAAAAAAGAGCAAAATCAAACCTGGTTGTATTATTACAAATATAATAATATTAGCTAATTCGTAGCCCCAACCTGTGAAATCTCCTATAACAACCAATACTTGACAACACCAATCAAAAAATTGATTTACTATATCCAATCTTTTAACTCCTCTCCCATGATTTCATTAGCTATACTAATTTTATTTCGTAAAGCTTTTACTATTTTTTCATCTACAGTTTTTTCTGTCATCAAGTCTATGTAAGTGACAACATTCTTTTGACCAATTCTGTGAGCTCTATCTTCTGATTGTAGTCTTTTTTCTAAGTCATAATTGTTAGAATAGTAAATTACTGTGCTTGCAGCAGTTAGTGTGATTCCATACCCCCCGGTTTGAGTGTTTCCAACAAAAAACCTTACAGGGCTGTTTTCAGACTGATACAGAGCAATGTTTTTCTGACGTGTGTTTGTATCAATTGCACCATAGTATGCTACTGTAGAGTCCTCTCCGTAGGTTTTTTTTAAGGCTTCAACTATCTTTTCTATATCATAGATGTAATTTGCCCAAATAATCGCTTTTCCGTCTACTTCTTCTAAAACCGACATCAATTCATTAATACGATTACTTTTTACTTCAACCATAGACCCATCATCCATTTTCACATGACCACAAACTATTTGCTGCATCCTCATTAATTGTGTCATAGCATTTGTAGTGCTTGTAATTTTACCTTTAGATTCTGCCAAGGCTGTTTGTTTCATCATTGTGTACATTTTGATTTGTTCATCAGTCAAATCTACAACTCTTTTCGTGTAGGTTTTTTCTGGTAAATCAAGACAATCTTTTTTAAGAACTCTATAAGAAAATTTATCTATGATTCCTGTTAACTCATCAAGCCTTCTGTAACTAGATATCAATTGAACTCTACGTCCACCAAAATTTCTTTCAATCATATTGGCGTATCGAGCTCTAAAAGAATAATAAGAACCATAACCTAGATGATACTCATCTAGAAATTTACATTGAGAATACAAGTCAAGTGGTGACTTGGTAACCGGAGACCCTGTTAAGATTCTACGATATTTCGCTAACTCCCCTATTTTTAAAATGTTTTTTGTTCGCTTAGCCGTGGGATTTTTGATTGTCGTAGACTCATCTATTCCTATTAAGCTAGGTCCTACAGTATTATTCAAAAATTTTTCTGCAAAAGCAACACCTTTTAATGTAGAAAAAGATTCTACATTCATAATTAATATTTTTAATTTGTCATCATTTTCAAATAAAGTATCTAGTTCATTTTGTTTTCTCTTAGTAATGTTTGCTTCCCATAAAACTTTTGTATATTCAACATGTTCAGCTAAATGAACTGGTATTTCTATGTCGTGCCAATTTTTATAAACACCTTTAGGAGCTACAATCAAAGCAGTTTTAATACCACCCTTGTCGTATAAAATAGATATGTTATCTACCAATACTTTAGATTTACCAGTGCCCATTTCCATAAAAAGAGCAAATGTTTTTTTATTCCAGGATGCTTGTAATGCATCTAATTGGTGACTATATGGCTTAGTCTTAAACTTATAATGTTCAATCATAATTTTTATCTTCTTTCTTACTTGTAATTTATACATGAATGTATATATTTATGTCAAGAAAGAAAACAAATGAAAAAAGAAGTATTTGAATTATACAGAAAAGATAGTTTAAGTAAGTTTTTAGACACGTTAAAAAACGAACCTGAACAAAATTTTGTGTATGTTTTACAACACCCACCGACTAATATGAATATATTAAGTGCTGGTGAATTTGGCCAATTAGTTATTTGTTTACCTATGTTGTCTCAAATAGTTTTTAGTTCCTCGCCTTTTATTTTTAAGATGAGAAAAAATTTAAGAGACTTTAGAAAACAAGACTATATTTTATGTTTAGGTGATCCTGCTATTATTGGATTATCAACAGCCATAGTTAGCGAAACAACCAACGGTATGTTTAATCTATTGAAATGGGATAAAAGAGAATATAAATATTATCCTTTATCAATTGATTTGTATCAGAAAGATGATAACATAGCCGTAGATTAATAACCTAAAAGAAAGAATAAAGAGGTAAAAAATGAACGATCAAAACACAATTAACTTTGAGGAAGACCAACAAAAGATAATTGAAAAAACTAATTTAGATATATTATCTGAACAGTGTTTCAAACTTCTATCTATAGAAAAAGATATAGAAGATTTAGAAAATAAAATTAAAAAGAAAAAACAGGAACACGATAAAATTAGTTCTGAAATAATTCCAGACATACTTGCTGAGCAAGGTATCACATCATTAAAATTATCTGACGGATCATCAATTGAAATCAGAAAAGTATTTAGCTGCACTATTCCCAAAGATGCAAATAAAAGGGAAGCATGCTATGAATGGCTTCGCCAAAACGATCTCGGTGACATTGTTAAAAACAGTGTTAGTGTAGATTTCGGTAAAGGTGAGGATAACAGAGCCAAAGATTTTTTTGGTTCTGCAGTGGATCAAGGTTTTGAACCAACTCAGTCTACAAAGGTTGAGAGTTCTACTTTGAGAGCACTTTATAGAGAGCGTGTTGAGGCCGGCCTCGACATGCCCTCTGATCTTTTTCATACATTTGTAAAAGATCAAACTAAAATTAGTCGGAAATAATAGGAGAACGAAAAATGAATGACGAAACGAAAACAAAGATGACTGAAAAAAGCAAGACGGAAGTACTACCAATGTCTTTCTTTGAGCAAGACGCTCAAAGTGGGTTTGATAATATGTCATCAGATGACTATGCCTTACCCTTTTTAAGAATATTGGGTCAACTATCACCACAATGTAACAAGCGTGATGCTAAGTATGTAGAAGGTGCCGAAGCTGGTATGATCTTTAATACTGTTACTAGTGAACTTTACGATGGTGAAAAAGGCATCAACTTATTACCTTGTTATTACAAAAGGGAGTTCGTTGAGTGGACCGATAGAGGTGAAGGAACTGCTGCACCTGTAGCAATACATCCTGTTAGTAGTCCTATTATAGGAACTGCAAAAAGAGACGCAACTTTCAAGGATAGATTACCAAGTGGTAACTATTTAGAAAACACAGCATCTTACTTTGTAACTATAATTAAGGATGACGGATCTGGTGAGACAGCCTTAATTACTATGAAATCTACACAACTTAAAACAAGTAGAACATGGAACTCCATGATGAATAGTATTAAGATAAAAGGTTCTAACGGACATTTCACACCACCACCTTTTAGTCATATCTACAATCTTAAAACAGTACCACAATCAAACGATAAAGGAACTTGGTTTGGTTGGAGTATATCCAAAGTGGGTCCTGTTCAAGATAGAGAGATCTATGAACAAGCAAAAGCTTTTGCAGAAAGCATAAGTAAAGGTGATGTGCAAACTAGTCATGGTGAAGAAGAGAAGACTAAGTCAGAAGCGACTAACTATTAATCTATAAGGGGGCTTCGGCCCCCTTTTTTTACAAGGAAAATTTATGTTTAGAGTTAAAAGATATTACAAAGGACAATTAATTAGACAAAATAAAACACCATTGTATCCAAAAGAATTAATGAATTTAGATGAAAAAGATGAGTATCAGTCTTGGAATATAACAAAAGATGAAAAGGGTAGAACAATAGAAGCAACTTACACACCAACTATTTGGAGGATAGTAGTAGAAAATATTGAGGATGAAAAATAAATTAAAAAAAATATTTATTAAATACGAATTTGAAATCTGGAGTTTGTATTTTTGGTTGTTAACTTTTTTAATGCTTCTATTTGTGTGGCTAACAGTATGAGATTTAAAGAAATATTCCAGGGTATGCAAGGTGCATACGGACAATATGTTATTGGTGAACAAGCCATAAATGGTAATAAGCAAGAAGGTAAAGCCTTTATAAAAAGAAAACCTGTAACAGATGATTTATGGCAAGATCATTTAGACGGTAAAGATCCTGCCTTAGGTATCATACCTATTAATGAAGAGAACAAATGTAAATGGGGTTGTATTGATGTAGATAAATACAATCTAGATCATAAAAAAATAATTGAAACTATTAGAAAGAATAACTTACCTTTAATACTATTTAGATCAAAGTCCGGGGGAGCACATATATTTTTATTTTGTAAGACATTTATTTCAGCAGCTCTCATGCAATCTAAATTAAAAGAAATCGCTGAACTACTAGGTTACATGGATTGTGAGATCTTTCCTAAACAAACAGAAGTTCTTGTAGAACGTGGTGATACAGGAAACTTTTTAAACTTACCTTACCACAACCAAATGAAGGGATTAAGATATGCTTTTAACGATAATGGCACCGCTGCTACACTTGAAGAATTTTTTGAGCTCTATGATATCTATGCTCAAGAAGAAATTGGTATCGATGAAATTAAAATTGAAAAACCAAAACAAGAAGAAGTCTTCAAAGACGGACCACCTTGTTTAAATAAATTAGCCAATGAAGGATTTGGTGAGGGTGGTAGAAACAACGCTTTGTTTAACATAGCCATGTTTTACAAACAGGCTGAACCAGATAAGTGGGAGGATTTAGTTGAGGACGCTAATATTAATTACATGAACCCACCTTTAAGATCTAGTGAAGTTCAACAACTTCTTAAATCAATAGGTAAAAAGGGTTATGATAAATATAGATGTAAGCAAGCTCCAATTAATTCTGTTTGTAATTCTAGTTTATGTAGACTTAAAAAATTTGGCGTAGGTTTTGATGAGGAAGAGATGCCACCGTTAAATGATTTAACAAAGATTACTTCAGATCCTCCACAATGGTTTTTAAATGTGGACGGAAAGAGATTAAAATTCACAACAGAACAATTGCATAGTGCTCACATGTTTTCTATAGCATGCATGGCTCAAGCAAGTTTAATAGTGCCTATACCTAAGTCAACTGATTGGAGAACTTTATTGAAAGAATTAATGAAGTCTATTCAAGAAATAGAACCTATGGAGTCTTTGAGTGCTGTTAATCAATTAGAAAATTTATTGTATGAGTTTACTGTTAACAGAGCACAAGCAAGAACAAAAGAAGATATACTGAATAAAACACCATGGACCGATGACGGTTATACTTATTTTAAAATGGATGATTTTTATAATTGGTCAAAGAAAAACAATTGGGAACTCGATAAAACAAAGACAGGAAATTTAATGATGGAATTATCTTGTTATGAAGGTGAGATTAGAAGTTTAGAAATAAAAGGAACCAATCCTAGAATAACTAAAATAAAATCTTTAAAAGTTATAAAGCAAACAGTAAGTGATAGACCATATAAAGAAACAAATTACTAATGAAAACAATTATTCTTGGTCCACCTGGTACAGGAAAAACAACTACTTTATTAGATTTAGTTGATCAATTTATACAACAAGGTGTTAGACCAAAACAAATAGGTTATTTTTCTTTTACAAAAAAGGCTGTTAATGAAGCAATATCAAGAGCTGCAAACAAATTTAATTTAGATCCTAAAGAAGATTTAAAATTTTTTAGAACTCTTCATTCTTTTGCATTTAGATTATTGGGTGCAAGTAAAGAACAAATGATGAGTAATAGAGATTACTTAGAGTTTGGTAAGAAAAACGGTTTAATTATTAAGGGTACATCTTATTCAGAAGATGACGGTATATTTAATTCTGATTGTGAAGAATTAAAAATTATAGAACGAGCAAGGATTAAAGGTATTTCTTTAGAAGAAGAATACGACATGAACCAACACCTTACAGACGTGGAACGAGGAACGTTGATCTTGTTAGATCAAGAGTTAAAAAAATTTAAAAAAGAAAATGGCATGAAAGATTTTACAGACCTTATAGAAGAGTTTATTGAACAAGGTAATACACCTCCTTTTAAAGTTTTATTCATAGATGAAGCACAAGATTTAAATAGACTACAATGGAAAATGGTTAGAAGTATATGGAAAAAATCAGAGAAAACTTATATTGCAGGAGATGATGATCAAGCAATTTTTAAATGGGCAGGTGCTGATATAGATCACTTCATTGCATTGAAAGATGAAGTGGATGAAATTAAAACATTAAAACAATCTTATAGAATACCAGGTGGACCCATACATGAACTATCACAAAGAATAATTAAGAATGTAGAAAATAGATTTGATAAATCATATAAGTCAAAAGAAGAACAAGGTATTTTAAAATATTATTCTGATGTAACTCAAGTAGATATGTCTCAAGGTGAGTGGTTAGTTTTATCTACAGCACATCATTTTTTAAATGATGTAAAAGAGTTATGTGAATTACAAGGTTGGTACTATCAACACAAGAATAAAAATTCTGTAGACATAGGACTTTTACTAGCAATTAGTAATTGGGAAGCATGGAGAAAAGGTAGTGAATTCAATCACTTAGAGATAAAAAATATGTATGCTTATCTGGGTGAGAACATTATGCCGGGATATAGAGATGCTAAAACTTTGTTGAGTGATAAAAAATATACTTTGAAAGATTGTATGCAAGATCACGGTCTACAAGTTGATAATGTTTGGTTTGATGCTTTTGATAAATTAGACCCTGTCACAGAAAATTATATTAGAAACATGAGAGCTAATGGTGAAAAAATAAATAGAACACCTAGAATATTATTGTCAACAATACATGGAGCAAAAGGAGGTGAAGCTGATAATGTTTTAATTATGTCAGACTTAACTATTAAAGCTGTAAAACATAAGGAGAAAAGTCCTGATGATTTTCACAGATTATTTTATGTTGCAGTAACTAGACCAAGAAAAGAACTACATATTGTAGATCCAAGAAATTATGAGAAGGCATATATATTATGAGAATTGTATATCAAGACGGAAAATTATACTATAGTATAACTAAAAACGAATATGAGAATATCGAGGTTGGAAAACCAACTGAGATAGATGTTGCTTGGTTACCACATTTGGTAAAAGATATATCAGAGGCTAACCTCCAACACTGGAAAAAAGAATTAGAAAAAAATAATAAGTAATATGCAAATACCTTTATTGTTTAAACCTCAAACAGAATGGTTACCTCCAACAGACTTAAAAAATTTATCTGATGCAAAAGAAATAGCCATAGATTTAGAAACATGTGATCCTAGTTTAACAGTTTTAGGATCCGGTGCTATTACAGGTAAAGGATTTGTTGTTGGTATTGCCGTTGCCGTGGACGGTTGGTCTGGATATTATCCTATTGCTCATGAGGGTGGTGGTAATTTAGATAAAAGAATAGTTTTAGATTGGTTTCAAGATGTTTTAAATACTAATGCTAATAAAATATTTCATAACGCTATGTATGATGTGACTTGGATAAAAGCCATGGGTTTAAATATCAATGGTCGTATCATTGATACAATGATTGCTGGGTCCTTAATTAATGAAAATAGATTTAGTTACACCTTAGATTCTATGGGTAAAGAGTATGTAGGGTTTGGTAAAAATGAAACAAATTTAAAAGATGCAGCTAGAGATTGGAACATAGATCCTAAGAAAGATATGTGGAGATTACCTGCTATGGAAGTAGGAACTTATGCAGAGAAAGATGCAGAACTAACTTTAAAACTTTGGCAACGATTACAACAAGAACTTACGTCACAAGATCTTTGGACTATCTTTACATTAGAAACAGATTTATTTCCTTGTTTGATTGATATGAAATTTAAAGGTGTTCGTGTTGATATGCAAAGAGCATCTGACATAAAAAAAGAATTAATTAAAAAAGAAAAACTAGCACTACAAGATATTAAAAAACAAGTAGGATTTGATGTAGAAATATGGGCAGCAGCAAGTTGTGCAAAAGCATTTGATAAAGTAAAACTACCTTACGATAAAACAGATAAAGGTAATCCTAGCTTTACAAAAAACTTTTTAGCAACTCATCCTCATCCTTTGGCCAAAAGTATTACACAAGCAAGAGAACTCAATAAGGCTCATACGACATTTATAGATACAATTATTAGATATGAACATCGAGGTAGAATTCATGCTGACATTAATCAAATACGTTCCGATCAAGGTGGTACAGTAACAGGAAGATTTAGTTACAGTAATCCAAACTTACAGCAAGTCCCGGCAAGGAACAAGGATCTTGGACCAATGATTCGATCTATCTTTATTCCAGAAGAAAAGTGTGATTGGGGTTGCTTTGATTATTCACAACAAGAACCAAGAATATTAGTACACTATGCAAGCTTAGATAATTTTAGATCGGTTGATACTATCATAGAGAGTTATAAAAATGCAGACGCAGACTTTCACCAGGCTGTAGCCGATATGGCTAACATTGAAAGAAAACAAGCTAAGACAATTAACTTAGGTTTAATGTATGGTATGGGTAAGAATAAACTCATGGCTGAACTTGGATTACAAGTAGAAGCTGCTGAGAAACTTATAAAAAAATATCATGAGAACGCTCCTTTTGTTAAACAACTTATGGATAGCGTATCGAGAAGAGCTCAAGATAGTGGACGTATAAGAACAATTGGAGGTCGTGTATGTCACTTTGATCTATGGGAACCTACAACGTTTGGTGTACATAAATCTCTACCTCATGCACAAGCATTAAGGGAATACGGACCGGGGATTAAAAGAGCCTTTACATACAAAGCATTAAATAAATTAATTCAAGGTAGTGCAGCAGACATGACAAAAACTTCTATGTTAGCTTTATACAAAGAAGGTATTGTGCCACACATACAAATACACGATGAGTTAGATATCTCTGTGCAAAATCCAGAACAGGCTTCAAAAATTATTGAAGTTATGGAAGGAGCAGTTGACCTACAAGTACCTAATAAGGTAGACTACGAGAAAGGAAAAAATTGGGGCGAAATAAAATAAATGTCTTTCTTAGTAGCAAATGTACCACCCACAAAGGTGTTTGTAAAAAAACAATATCTCTATGATTTACAAAAAGGTCATGGTGAATTTGTAGAGGGAGTTTGGGTAACTTGTAAATCTATAGAAGGTAGGGCCTTATACTTTGAAACATATCTACCAGAATATGGAGCACTTTATGATAAACTTCCTATCTCTGCATTTGTATCAGAACCTACTGATTTAGATTTACCTTTAGAAGAATTAGAGTTATGGGATGCTTTTAGTTATCACATGACTGTGATTACAAAATCGAGCATCGCTGGTTGTAAGGCTAAATATCTAGCACCTTCTAAGTCTTGGTATACAGGTGAATATTTATTTACAGTCGATAATTGTCATTCTGACGTTAACACAATGAATAGTGGTTATTCTGAAATGCCAGAAGAACATAAATCATTTAATATATTAGGATTAGACAATAAACATTTTGCAGCTCAACCAAATAATCGTTGTTTATTTTTTGATAAATCACTAACACCTGCAAAATTAAAAGTTCCAGATTTTAAAGTGTCTACTATTGAATACAATGTGGAAACAGAAAGCAAATGGACAGCAGGAGATGACGATCATTATTTTTATGATCTTAAAGAACAATGATAGTAGTATTAGGAATTTGTCATGCATGTGCTGAATATACACCTTTAGTTAAACAAGATATTAGAGATAAATTAGTTTATAAATGTTTTCATTGTCATTCACGATATGAACAGATGATTAATGGTAAAATTTTATTTCAATTTATAGATCAACCAGAAGAATTAGAAAAAGAAAGTAAAAGAATTATAGATAAACTTAATAAAAAAGAAGAAGAAGAACTAGAAATAGACGTAGAACTAGAAGATTAGCTGCTCACCTGGCTTCAGAATAAAGCTCAGATGAGCATAAAGGTGAAGATTTATTATATTATCCACAATTATTTTCTTGTCAATACCCTCTCGACATGGTATAAAATCCCATATAATAGGAGAAATAAAAATGCCGAACACTAATAAATACAAATCAGTATCAGTTCATATAGATACTCACAATAAGTTGAATAAAATTAGTAGTGCTTTGTTAGATAATACAAGACTTAGTATTTCTAAAACAATAGAACTATTAGCCAATGAGAAAGCAAAAAAACTTAATGGAAAACTCTCAACAAAATAATAAAAAAATATGTCCTGCCTGTATGGGTAATGGATTTGTTCTTATTGATTCTTGGGATAATTTCTTTCAATGTGATGTTTGTGACAGCCAAGGTGAGATAAGTTTAGAAAAATTTGAAGAAAGGAAAAATGATGAAAAAGAAACCACACGCATTTAGAAGTTACGTTACTGATTGGGTAGAGTCTGAAGAGTTTAGAAAACAAGAAGAGCAATACCCGGAACCATCCGAACCTATGCAAATAGGTTTACCTGGTGGTAGAAAAATAAATGTAAACAAAGATCTTTTTGAAGCTACAAAAGAACTTTTAGAAGGAAAAGAAATAACAGTATTACAGAGAAAGAAGAACAATGGAAAAACTATTAGACCTAAAAAAACTTAAAGAGATAACAAGTAAAATGCCAAGAGATAAAGTGGAAGAACTTCTCATGGCTAGTCTCGAAGAAGTAAAACGTTTACTCAAACTTCTAAAAGATCATGGTTATGAAGACGAAGACATTGACGATAGGACCATAAACTAATGTATCAACACTTAGATTTATTTTCTGGAATAGGTGGTTTTAGTTTAGGATTAGAAGCAACAGGAGAATTTGAAACTGTTGCTTTCTGTGACTACGATCCCTTTTGTCAAAAAGTATTAAGAAAACATTGGGAGAATGTTCCCATTTATGGAGATATAAAGGAACTTACATATGAAAAACTCAAAGCAAATGGAATTAATAACATCGACATCATCACAGGAGGATACCCTTGTCAACCTTTCTCCGTTGCAGGTAACAAAAAAGGTGAGCAAGATCCGAGACATCTCTGGCCAGAGTATTTTAGACTTGTCCAAGAGTGTCGACCGACTTGGGTTATTGGAGAAAACGTTGGTGGACACATTAAACTCGGTCTTGACACCGTACTCAAGGACTTGGAGAGTGAAGGTTACTCCGCAAGGACGTTTAGTATTTCAGCTTCTAGCATCGGTGCCAACCACAAAAGAGAAAGAGTCTGGATTGTGGCCAACTCCAACGACAGACTCAGCAAACAATCGAACGAAGAAGTACGCACAGGGGGGAACACCTTTGACAATGGCAATTCAGACATGGCCAACTCCAACATCGAGAGATTGGAAGGATCAAATCGGAGCTTATCCTCCGAGCACGAACGTGACAAGAGGAGAGACTCTCATGAACACAGTGACGAGAAGATCATGGCCAACTCCAGCAGCGAGAGATTGGAAAGACACAGGAGAGAACACGAACTACGAGAAGATAGCGAAGAAGGGAAAGTTAGCAGGAGCAGTGAAGATGTGGCCAACTCCGAACGCATCAGACAACAGGGACCGGGGAAACCTATCGGACCCAGCAATACAAAGACGAATAGCAATGGGAAAACAAGTTGGTTTAACCATGGCAGTGAAAGAAAAGAAGGGTGGTGGGACGTTGAACCCAACGTGGGTCGAGTGGCTCATGGGATACCCAACAGGGTGGACCGACTTAAGTCCCTCGGAAACAGCCTCATCCCTCACATCCCCTACTACATCGGACAATCAATCATCCAATCAGAAAGAGAGTAACAAATGATAAGTAAAACAGATTTAGCTATTAAGCGTCATAAATTAAAAAATATTTTGGTTAAGTTAAAAGCTCAAGACGATACAGTTAAATGGCTACAAAAAAAGATCGAATACCTACAAAAAGATAATTCTGTAAATATAATTGAAGAAATTCAAAAATGGATTATTGAAGGAATTAACGTTAGGGCAGAGAAAAGAAAAGAGATTAATGAGACGTTAGATAATTTACCAAGAGTAAATTCAATATCAATCAATCATCCAAACAGAAAGAGAGTAACGAATGAAATATAAATACGATCACATTATTAAGATATTAAAAGAAAGATATAATTGGACAAAGATACCTCTTATCGAAAAGAAACTAGAAGAAGATAAGTGGTGGGAAAAAATTCCTCACGGACCGAGTATGGGAGAATAGAATGCCACAACTTAAAAAAGAAAAACTAACTGCAGAAGAAGAAAAGATATTAAATAATTGGAGTAAGTTAAATCAAAAAGAAAAAGATACTTTGTTTTTAAATGTCGTTCAAAGACTTATTAAAGTAGAGAAGAAGATAGAAAATTTAACTACATTACGATATACTCCTGTTGTAAAGAAAGAGTTAAGAGACTATATCGCTTGGTCTATTAACCAGAGAGAGAAAAAATAATGGTTAAAAAATCTGCAAAGGGAGCTCTAGGAGAGTTGACCGTGGCTATTGAATACATGAAAAAGGGGTATTGGGTTGCTTTGGCAGTTGATCCTCACTCTCCCTTTGATTTAATTGCTGTTGATGATGACGGTAATTGTACGTTGATAGATTCTAAATGTTTTTCTGTCAGAGCCACAGGAAGAAAAGGAACTAAGATTCATAGAAGTTTAAATAAAAAACAAAAACAAATGGGGGTTAAATTAAAATATGTCGATTGCGATTAATGAAAAATTTATTTATCCCAAAACTATTCGAGAAGCAATCTCTGGTCACAGACATTATGCCGTGGGTGAAGAAAAACTTCCAAGTGTTACAACCATACTAGGTGAGACGAAAGATAAAAGTTTTTTAAAGGAATGGAAGAAGAGAGTAGGGGAACAAGAAGCAGAAAGAATTAAGAACTCTGCTTCCACTAGAGGTAGTGTAATGCACCACATCATCGAAGAATATATTAAAGGTAATAAACATGTGGACTTGACTTCTATTGGACAGCGAGCAGGAGTTATGGCTAATATAATTATCAGTAAAGGTTTATCGAAAGTAAACTCTGTTTATGGTATTGAGGCTGTCATGCATTATCCTGGTCTTTATGCCGGATCTGCTGACCTTGTAGGAATACACGAGGGCCAAGACGCTATTATGGATTTTAAACAAACAAACAAACCGAAACGAGAAGAGTGGATCGAGGATTATTTTCTACAGTTAGCAGCTTACGCCATGGCTCATGATTATGTTTATGGTACTCAGATCAACAAAGGTGTTGTTATGATGTGTAGTGTTGATAGTTACTACCAAGAATTCATTGTAGAGGGTGAGAAATTAAGATATTATAAGCACGAATTTTTAAGGAGACTAGATAAATACCATGGAACTAAGTAAAACTGATATGATTAAAGAGATTAATCTATTAGCGCAAGGTTTATCAGAGCAAGATCTCAAGTCCTTAATGGCTATGACCGATCAAGAAGTCAAAGCTATCTATACCAATGCTATGAATAGTATGAAAAAAGCAGGTGGTGGTATGATAGACAAGGCCATTTTATATCCTCCTAGAAATTAATTGTTAAAATTTTTTTTAGTAGGGTGGATTTGCATAGGTCAAGGTGTAGAGCAGAAATGTGTACGCATGGCTTCATCCATTGTTCACGATAGTTATGACGATTGTAACCAATATTTCAGCGTGGTCCGTGAAGAAATGACTGATTTAATTGATGTAAAGCTTCAATTTACGTGTGTCGAGGCCGGATTATTAGAGCATTACCTATAAGGAATATTAGGCCCCCTATGTGTAAAAAAATATTTTTACTAGGGTAGGGTGTGGTAATGGTGGTAAATGGCTAGAATGGTTGATAAATAAGGTTAAAACAGTCAAAAAGGCTTACCAGAGTAGTGGTAAGCACTGGTAAATATCAAACTCATTAGCCGTATGGCGATCTAATTTTTTATTTTTATATTTAAACTTGAAGGGGGTCTAATATTCCTTATAGTGAAAATATGGATATAGTTAGAGTAGTTTGGTTAGATACTAATGAATGTAGTCTATCTACTTGGCAAAGTAGGGAAGAGTTATTAGGTAGTGAGCCTTGTCAAATATCTTCTTTAGGGTATCTAATTAAAAAAGATGAAAAGACTATTACAATATCTGCTGATAAAGATGATTTCGATCAAGATGATTTGTTTGGTAGATCTCAAGTAATTCCTTTAGGTGTGGTGTTAAGAATAGAACACTTAAAATTAACTTAATCGTTATCTTCTTTTATAGGTTTAACTATTTTTAAAACCCTAGGTTTCTTAACTTTATCTTTCATTTCTTCAAAATCCTCCTCTTGAAGAAGAACTTTATTTTCTTCTATAATAGATTTCATTCTTTCTTCTAATTCTTTTTCTGATAAATCTTCTAGTTTACCATGCTTGATGATTTTTTGTTCTATATATAATCCTGCAGCTTTACCCCTTGCGACCTCTGCATTAACAGCAGCAGACCAAGACTTAGCTTCAATTGCTTCTTGCCTGATCCTTGCTAATTCTGTTATATGTTTTTCGTAAGTGATCTCATATTTCTTTTGCATTTCAGCCCTAAGGTTATTCATATGCTTGACGACTAAAGGAAATTTATTCGGGTTTCTTAGTTCTGAAGCTCTTACATGGCATGAGCCCTCTGCATATCCTGCTTCATACGCACATTCTGTAGGTGACATACGACCCTCATTAAAAACTAATAACTCAGCAAATTTTTTTTGTTGTTCTGTTAATATTTTTGGTAATCCCATGGGAAGTAAATATAAGTAAATTTACTTAAGATTACAATAATTTTTTACGCCTGCGTCTTGGTGCATAATACTCAGGTCCATGATTGGGTAATAAATCCGGATGTGTGTTGCTTGTGGCTTGTTGCTTGTTGCTTGAGGCTTGTGCCTTATAGGTTATAGATTCAATGCTGCTATTATTTTCAAAAATTTCTAGGGTATACCGGGCCACATTAGCAGCCCGAAATTTATCTATTATTTTTTTATCTATCATTGACGCTCTCTAAGTGCTCAACAAAACTTTTGACGCTTGCTATAACTTCTTTTGTACTTAATTTATTTTGTTGCTTATGTACTTCTTGCCAATTTAAAGACTTTGAAAAGGCATTTATCATATGATTTAAATCCATATCTAATATTGGAATATTAACGCCTTTACTAGTGGACCACCAGGGGTTTAAGTCTTCATCATTCATATTAGAAGCTATAGCTCTTTTTGTTTTTATATGCATAACCTCTAATAAATCCCTAACAGTCAACTTATCTTTATTTAAAACAATAGATATTTTTATTACATCATCTAGGTTTAAATATTTTTCTTTTTTCATTGTTCATTCTCGCTTTCTTGTTTCCAATCTCTAATAGCTTTTAATAAAAGTTTATTATCTTCTATTAGTTCATCATCCATAGTCATTGAACGGATATTTAAAATAAGCCATTCTCTAACTTTTTTTATTACTTTTTTGTCAGTCATTTTTCCTCACTTTCCAAAACAAATCCAGAATAATCCGTTTTTGCTTTTCCTTTTGCTTTTAATCCAGCAATGATATTATTCCCGTCTAAAAATCTTAAATCACTCTCATCAGCATTTATAACTTTAAATCCTTTAAAAGTTTTAGGTAAATTAGATCTAAAAACGGCAGCAATATTGCCACCAAGTTTTAAAACGTTCATAGCTTCGTCTTTATTATCCTCTGTCAGGCTGTAAGTTAGATGATAATTTGACGGCATTTGGCCATTAACATATTTTAAAATTCTTTTGTAAACCTTGGTATAATCATAAAACTGAACGCTTGAAAACTCCTCCATAATCCCGGTATTTTCCCAAGATATATCACTCGTGCCGTTTAATCTTATGCATGGTATTAAATTTTTCTTTTGAGCTCTGTTTAAAAAAGCTTTTATTTCTTTTCTAAGTTGGTTTAAAAAGGTTTCTCTTTCTTGAATATACCACCTGGTTTTATTTATTCGACCTTGCTGCACGTTATTAAATGCGCCATGGCCTGCAGTATATAAACAAGATTTTAAACAACCTTTACTAGCTTGGGGGCAGACATTAAAACCAGATTGAGAACCAGACGCACCGTAAAAAATAGCTGTCATATATCCGAAATTTTGGCCTTTGACTGTTTTGGCGTTGTTGTCAATGTTTAAAATTTTAGGTGATTTTTTAAACTCTAAATACATTTTTTCTTTCTCTCTTTCTGTTTATTTTATACCACAAAATCCCACAATAGACAAATAAATAATAATAAAATATATATATATTTGTATGGTTGATTTACTTTGAAATCTGAAACTAAATTGTGGCAAGAATTGAAAAGAAAAACGCCTTTAATATCATGGACTAGATTAGAAAGTTGGGCGTCTTTGGGTGTTCCTGATCTACTTGGTTATACTGACATTAAAGGTTTTTTCACTGTCGAATTAAAAGTAATCAATAGTAATAAAATTCGCTTTTCACCTCATCAAATATCGTTCCATATTAAGCATGCTAAAAATTCTTATATCTTGGCCAAGACCCTCGACCCTTTGAGCTATAAACTTTATCCAGGGGCCTCGGTCCTTGCTCTATCAAAAGGTGAACCGGTTCGGGCACTAGCTGACAATTGGCCAGAAATCCAAGAAAAACTTATCCACAGTTAATATTATATTATCCCATTTTATATTTGACTTTCCCATAATAAAGTTTAAAATAGTAAGGGTTGGGAGGGAGGGCTAAAAGATTCCCGGTGCTTGCGCCTTCTGGGCCCACCCGCCCCCACCACCCCCGGTTTCCCTGGTTCGTGCAGCTTGCTGCTTGTGGCTTGTGGATTATTTTTTATTTTTTTTTTTCAGTCTCGAGCTCTCAGAGCTCGTGGCCTGTGCCTAAGCAATAAATTCCCGGACCGGAATTTATTATTTTTTTTAACCCAGATCTGGGCTTGTTGATCCAGGATCTGGAATGCAGAATCGCCCTAATGGGCGATTGCTTTTTATTTCTATTCAATCTCTGTAATCCTGTATGCGTTTTCTTTGGGGTCTTCATCCTTAAAAGATACCCTCTCGACCCACCTTGTGGCTTCTTCCATGCTTTCAAATTCCATAATCTGAGTGACAAAAGAAGGTTTTGCTTTATAAGTAATTTGAAATTTCTTAGGTTTATCTTTGATGTAAAGCACAAAAGAGTCCACCTTATCTTTATCAGCATTATGATAATAAGATCCATTTGACCTTCCATATTTTACAGTTCTATAAAGTTTTCTATTAAGATATTTTCTCGCTAACTTAATAAATAAATTACCCTCTTCATCGTTTGGAATACCATAGAATTGATATTCCCCTCCTCCGTTAGGATTTTTTTCAATCCTCTTTTGATAGTCATTAACTAATTTTAGTTTAGTCATTTGCTTTCTCCTTATATTTTTTTGATTGTTCTACTTCATGAACAACATAATTTTTTAGTTTTTGTAGATTTTTAGTAGATGTATAAATAAAAAAAGCTTTTGCACATACTAACTCCAAAAAGTCATGTTCACTATCAACTTCACGACATAACTTTCTTATTTCTAATATTAGTTTTTCTTGTTTAGTCATTTGCTTTCTCTCTTTCTATATAAGCGTTATATAATTTAGGATTATTCTTTTTAATACTTGATACGGTAGCATAATCCTTTCTTTTTGTTTTTGAATATATTTTACTATAATATTCAGTTAGCCATTTATATAATTCTTTTCTTGCTTCTTCTTTATTCATTTTTATTTATCCTTTCTTTTAGTCCGTTGAAGATGTGAGCAATCACATCTATTGTCCAACCGTCTCCAAGTATACAAGCAATCTGATTTTCGGTCAAACCTTTTGTATATCCTCTCGGAACTGTTTGGCAATCTTCTCTTTCTTGTGGTGTTAAATATCTAACACCTTCATAAATAGATAAATCAATATTACTGTTTTTAATATGCTGATCTATTTCTTTTGCACTCATGTTTTTAAAATGTTCATCATAATGAAATACACACTCACCAAAATGCTTTTGAGATTTAAAAATCAAAGTTGTAAACCCTGTTGACCAATATCTATGAAACATTTTAATAGGTGTTGATAGTGGACGACTATCACTTTCAAGCAAACATCTCGCATGAGTTCTTTCCGTCCAACCATTTTCTAAAACTTCAATTAATTGTTTTGGCCTTGGGTAAATATAATACAAAGGAATGTTAGTCCAATATAATCTATGTCTTAGTTGTGGAGCAAAATGCATAGAATTAATTTTGATAGGCTTGCAATTTAATTCTTTAGAAATAATTTCTTCATGCTCCGATTTCATTCTTACATTTTCTAATAAGAAATATTTTGGTTTCACTTCATTCTTTAATCTTAACCACTCATAAAATAAACCACTCTTGGAACCTTCAACACCTAATCTATTTTTATTGGCACCACTAAAATCTTGGCAAGGTGAACCACCAATAAACAAATCTATTGTAGGGAGATCACTACCTTTAATGGTAGTGATATCACCTAATCTATTTTTTTTATCTTGAGGATAATTTTTATTTGCAATATCAATTGCATATTTTTTTATTTCAGAACTAAAATAATTATCTACTTTTAATCCTACCTTATCTAATGCAATACGACCACAAGACATTCCGTCAAATGCTGAAAATACATTCATGTTATTTACCCCCATAAATCGTCAAGAATAACCCAAACGAAAAGCAATGCGACCACCGAAATGATCACAATGCAAATTGTATTTAAGTCCTCCATTATTTTTTATCCTTATAATCTTTAATGGCTTTCTCAACAAGATGAAGAGCATATTTGCTATGACCTCCGATATTCCATTCTTTAATGTCTTGAGGTTCTAAACCTTCCTCTTCACCACAATATCTTTTACCATTTTTCCAATTGTAAACGGTAGCAATTTGAACTTCATCAAAATGTATAGTTGGATCAAAAAAAGTTAAATTCCATTCAACTTCTATTTTAGTTTCAATTCCACCTTCAAAAGTAGGTTGACCAAAAGCACCAATCAAAGTGTTATAAGAACATTCAACATACCCTTGAAGAGAAGTTCCTGTTCTACCGTGATCTTCATTTTTAATAATCATTTGCTTTCTCTCTTTCTGTAATAATCACCAAATATTTTTAAGCATTGGTCTTTGCTTATTACTTCATTTAATTTGCTACACATTAAAGGACATTTTTCATCATGTTCAATTCCGTAAATTGCATGAAGTATTTCATGATAAACAACATTCCTTAGAAAATCATTATTTCTATAAGTCATATAAGATTTATCATCTATCCAAATAATATTGTCATTAAGTCTAGCAAGACCTAAAACACCACAAGTTTTAGATTTACCTATTCTAACATCTATTCTTGGAATATCAGAATAAACATTTTTGATTTCATAAATCATATCAATAACTTGTCTTCTTAATTTGTAGACATCATCATTCATTTTATGGTTTATAAAATCTTTTGTTGTTTTCTTTCTCATGATTAAAAATCTATCAGATTAAGTTAAAAAAGTATCCCATAAAATGCATTATTTTAACTTAGGAATCTATCACGCTTCATGCTACATGGTATCTGTATGGGCTTTATAATGGGTTTTTATGGGATAATATATTATAGATACCAATCCTGGAATCTGGACACCTACTACATCTTGTGTTGCATTTTTGCAACACCTACTGGATATAGTGGCTTGAGACCTCTGGGCCCACCCACCCCCACCACCGCCTTCTGCTTCTCGCCCCGCTGGGGCGAGATCGGATAGAGGTACCAAACCATGTTTCAAACTACATTTGTTTATTAGCACCCCCATCCCCCCTTTTGTATATGTAGGGATCCTAATGTACTTGTATATAGTCGATTTTAGAGATAACATCACCTAAAATACTTATTGAAAAAATTTTTTAAATTTTTTTTTCGTTTTTAAATGTTAAAAGATATAGATCTAAGAAAGCTACCTATTGATGCTAAGAAAGACTTCATGAAGTATGCAATAAGATTGGAAGAGAAGAAAAAAGAAAAAGCTGTCTCTACTGATTTTATGTCTTTCGTAAAATATGTTTGGCCTGATTTCATAGAGGGGTCCCACCACAAAATCATGGCTGATAAGTTTAATCAAGTGGCCGAGGGCAAGATTAAAAGATTGATTATCAATATGGCACCTCGACATACAAAATCAGAATTTGCATCGTTCCTGCTCCCCGCTTGGATGATCGGTAGGAACCCTAAGTTAAAAATTATTCAAGCAACTTTTAATTCAGAACTCGCTGTTCGCTTTGGTCGTAAAGCAAAACATTTAATTGATACAGACGAGTATAGAAAAATTTTTCCTACAAAATTACAAGAAGATTCTAAAGCTGCAGGTCGTTGGGAAACTAATCAAGGTGGTGAATATTTTGCGACAGGTGTTGGTGGTGCTGTGACAGGTCGTGGTGCGGATCTATTTATTATTGATGACCCTCACTCGGAGCAAGATGCGATGAACATGAATTCCTTTGAGAGAACTTGGGAATGGTATACCTCTGGTCCTCGTCAGCGTTTACAACCTGGTGGTAGAATTATTTTGGTGATGACGAGGTGGAACACAAAAGATTTAACAGGAATGCTGCTCAAAGCTCAAAGTGATCCTAAAGCAGATCAATGGGAGATTATAGAATTTCCAGCAATCCTACCAAGCAATAAACCTGTATGGCCAGAATATTGGAAGTTGGACGAATTACAAACGGTCAAAGCTTCGCTGTCCGTGAGCAAATGGAATGCTCAGTACCAACAAAACCCCACGGCGGAAGAGGGGTCTATCATTAAACGAGAATGGTGGAGGGTGTATGAAAGCGAAGAACTTCCTGCTCTACATCATGTGATACAAAGTTACGATACAGCTTTTATGAAAAAACAAACAGCAGACTATTCAGCTATTACTACGTGGGGAGTCTTTTATCCGACCGAGGACAGCGGACCGAACTTGTTGTTATTAGATTGTGTGAAAGATAGATTTGAGTTCCCAGAACTAAGAAGAGTAGCTAAAGATCAATATGATTATTGGAAACCTGAAACGGTGATCGTGGAAGCAAAAGCATCAGGACTACCTTTGACTTATGAGTTACGCAAAATGGGAATACCTGTTTTAAACTTTACACCTAGTAAAGGAAATGATAAACATACAAGGGTGAATTCTGTAGCTCCTATCTTTGAAGCAGGACAAGTTTGGGCACCAGATAAAAAATTTGCAGAGGAAGTTATAGAGGAATGTGCTTCGTTTCCATATGGCGACCATGACGATTTAGTAGATAGCACAACACAAGCTGTCATGAGATTTAGACAGGGAGGATTTATTGAACACCCAGACGACCAAGAAGATGAACCCTTACCTCACCAACAAAGGACGTATTATTAATGGCTGAAATAGATAAAGCATTACCAAATGAAAATTTAAATCTTGAGGAAGAAGAACAAGAAGTTTTTGTAGAAGAAACAAAAAAAGATACAGGTCCTGTTGACATCACAGAAATGGAAGACGGTGGAGCAGAAATTAATTTTAATCCGAATGCTATGGAGCCAATGGATCCTAGCGAACACTTTTCTAATTTAGCAGAGCTATTACCTGATACAATTTTAGATCCGATTGGATCGGATCTTTCTTCTAAGTTTGAAGATTACAAGTCATCAAGGTCAGAGTGGGAGAAAGCTTACACCGATGGTTTAGAATTATTAGGATTTAAATACGAAGACAAGAGTGAACCGTTTCGAGGTGCAAGTGGTGCGACTCATCCTGTTTTATCAGAAGCCGTGACACAATTTCAATCACTTGCTTATAAAGAATTATTACCAGCAGGAGGACCTGTAAGAACACAAGTTGTCGGTAAAGACGACATGGCAAGAAAAGATCAGGCCAATCGTGTGAAAGAATTTATGAACTATCAGATCATGCATGTCATGAAAGAGTATGAAGCAGACTTTGATCAAATGTTATTTTACTTACCTCTTGCAGGATCTACTTTTAAAAAAGTTTACTATGATCAACTATTAAACAGAGCTGTATCAAAATTTATTCCTGCAGATGATTTAGTTGTACCTTACTCAGCAACAAGTTTAGATGAAGCGGATACAGTTATTCATGTTGTAAAGATCTCTGAAAATGATTTACGCAAGCAACAAGTTAATGGCTTTTACAGAGATATAGAATTATCTACAAGTTATGATTCAAGTGATACTGATGTAAAAAGTAAAGAGAGAGAACTTGAAGGAGTTAAGGCAAGTGGTCAAGATGAAGACATGTATACTCTTTTAGAGTGTCATGTAAATTTAGATCTAGAGGGTTTTGAAGATATGAATCCTCAAAGCAATGAACCTACAGGAATTAAGTTACCTTACATCGTCACAATCGAAGAGGGTACAAATGAAGTTTTATCTATTAGAAGAAATTTTGCACAAGGTGATCCTTTAAAAAAGAAAGTTGATTATTTTGTACATTTTAAATTTTTACCGGGTCTAGGTTTTTATGGCTTTGGTTTGATTCACATGATTGGTGGATTATCTCGAACTGCTACGGCAGCACTCAGACAATTACTAGACGCTGGAACTTTAGCGAACTTACCTGCAGGATTTAAAATGCGTGGTATTCGAGTGAGAGATGATGCACAGCCTCTACAACCTGGTGAGTTTAGAGATGTGGATGCTCCCGGTGGAAACTTAAGAGATTCTTTTATGCCCTTACCTTTTAAAGAACCTTCACAAACTTTACTTACCTTAATGAGTACAGTTGTCTCTGCAGGTCAGCGTTTCGCTAGTATTGCAGACATGCAAGTAGGTGACGGTAATCAAGGTGCTGCCGTAGGAACGACAGTAGCATTATTAGAACGTGGATCTCGTGTGATGTCAGCTATTCACAAGAGACTCTATTCAAGTTTAAAACAAGAATTCAGTTTATTATCTAAAGTCTTTAGTTTGTATCTTCCTCCTGAGTACCCTTACGATGTTGTCGGTGGACAACGCAGCATTAAACAAACTGACTTTGATGATAGAGTAGACATCTTGCCAATTGCGGATCCGAATATTTTCTCCCAAACGCAGCGTATATCTATAGCTCAAACGGAACTGCAAATGGCAATGTCTAACCCTAAACTACACAACTTATATAACGCTTATTACAACATGTATTCTGCATTAGGTGTTAAAGATATTAATTCTATCTTACCACCACCTGCAAAACCCGCACCAATGGATCCAAGTATGGAACACATACAAGCAATGAGTCAAAAAAGTTTTCAAGCATTTCCAAAACAAGACCATAGATCTCACATTGATGCTCATTTAAACTTTATGGCGACAAATATGGTAAAAAATAACCCATTAATTTCTTCTTTGGTGTTTAAAAACGTGCTTGAACACATAAGTTTAATGGCACAAGAGCAAATTCAAATAGAATTTGCAGAAGATTTGATGAAATTACAACAAATTCAAATGCAAATGCAACAAAATCCACAAATGGCACAACAAATGGCACAAAATCCTGAAATACAGCGTATACAAGTTACAATTGAAGCTAGAAAAGCAGTATTAATTGCAGATATGACTAAAGATTTCATGAACGAAGAGAAAAAAATTAACGATGAAATGAATAAAGACCCTCTTATAAAACTAAAAGCTAGAGAAGTAGATTTAAAAGCAAAAGAAGAAGCTAGAAAAGAAAAAGAGGGAGAAGAAAAATCTGAATTAGACAGACTAAGGTTAATTTCTAATAGACAAATTGCGGAAGATAAGTTAGAACAGAATGATGAACATCAAAAACTTCGAGCAGGTGTTAGTTTGGCAAAATCAGGTATTCAAAAAATGACAATGGTAGATGTAGATGGGCAGTAGAGTAGGAACAGGAGTATCACCAGGAGAATCAAGAGCAAGAACAGGAGCTGCTGTAGGTCCTGGATCCATATCTGGTTTATCAAGAAAAAAAGCAGATCAAGTTTTAAATAGAGCAGAAAGATTAAGAGGAGATAATTTAACTCCTGAAACAGTACAAATAGCTTATGAGTCTTTTAGGGGTCTTCCTGATAGAAGTGGACCTGGAATGAAAATGTTTGCATTACCTCCATCGGTGAGAGATAAAGATCTTTTAACACAGCAATTCATAGAAAATATAAAAAAAACTGATGCACCTCCGTCAATGACAATTCCACAATTACCTGACAATCCCTTTCCTGGTTATCAGTTTAGCCCAAATTTACCAAGCACACCACCTCCAGGACTTGAACCAGAAGAAGTTCCTTTACCTAACACACCAGTTCCTGGCACACCAGAAAGAAATATGATGTTTATGCCGTTTGCCCCCCGTGATGTTAATCCTGTAACTAATTTTGGAAGTGGTATGTCAAAAGGTTTGGATGGAATTCTTGCAACATTAATACAACAAGGATTATTACAAAATGGGAAGTAAAACAAAAAAAACATCTCCAAAAAAAGGCGGCTCAGGTAGAAATAAATTTCTAGAAGATGCAAGAGAACCTGTTTATCCTATGGAGGAATTACAAAAATATTCCCTTAATAGATTTCCTGTAAACACCCCACCTTCAACTCCAGAAAGAATTATTCCTTCAGGTAGACCTACTATGAATATAGGTGGCTTTGGTATGCCTAATCTTAATCGAATGGCTAATCAACCGATGGGCCCCGGTCAATCAATGGCTATGGCAGGTAATACAGGTTTAGCTACAGTTTCTGAAAATCAAGCAAACACAATTGCACAAGGTCTTCAAAACCTTGGAAGAGATTCTTCCTTTCAATCAATTGGTCAAAACATTGGAGAGGTAGGATCTAAGTATCGTAGACCTGCTGACATTGAATCTTATGCAAGTAAGATGGATACAATCAATAAAGCTTTTGACGCAGGAGCTAAAACTTTTACAGGACCAGATGGTATTGATAGAATTAATTTAAGTGGAACAGGTTTAAAAGATGATCAAGGTAGAACAATTTTATCTATGATGAATCCTGAACTAACTGCTACAGCACCTACTCTTAGTCAACTCGGTGGTGATATATCAAGAGGAGTTACAGGTTATAATTCTTTACAGTATACAGATCCAAATGTTAATAAAGTAGATATGGTAAGAACACAAGGACTTGCAGATGTCTTAGCTAAAGCTGCAATACCTGGTTCAGCAGCTTTTAATATTTTAAAAGATTTAGTTGGTAAAGGAAAAAATTTATTTTTTCCACAAGATGAAGATGAAGATACAATTAGTTTATCAGATGTTCTTCCAACCATGACTTCAAATGAAGCTTATTTTATTCCTCCAAAATTTACTGAACAAGATTTAACAACATTACCTTTAGATGAACAGGTTACTACTACCTATTCTGAATCTGGTAACATGACCTCAGAAGATTTTCAAGAAATGTATCCTTTTTTATTTAACGAAGAAGATGATTTAAGTGGAGAAGATATGCTATATATAACAGATTATTTATCTAGAAGAGGAGTTCTTCCTTTTGCATATGGTGGAACAGTAGCACCTAAAAGTGGTCCAATGTCAGAAGGTATTGGAACCTTGTATAATACAAGATAACTGCTATAATTCTCCACACCAAAGGAGTCTAATATGATGTGGAAAAAGAAAATATTATCTAAATGGACAAACTTAAATAAAAAAGGCAAAGCTATTGTTATAGGTATTGCCGTTGTTGTTCTATATATAATAATACAAGGGGTTTAAATGTTTAATCTATTAGTTGGGCCTCTCACTTCAATTATCGGAGATACAGTCAAAGGTTTCGTTGAGACGAAGAAGGCAAAAGCAGATTTAAAGCTTACTGAGATAAAAGCAACTAAGGCTTTGAAGGAGCAGCAAATCGCAGGAAAGGTCGCATGGGAAGCATCAGCCGTAGATCAAATGAAAGGGAGCTGGAAAGACGAATTTGTTTTACTAGCCCTAATGGTACCTGCAATTTGTAGCTTCCTACCCTTCATGCAACCACATATAGCTCGTGGGTTTGAAATTTTGGAAACTTTACCAGAGTATTACACCCATTTATTATATTTGGCTTGCTCCGTTTCTCTGGGGGTTAGGGCGGCACCTGGTATCAAAGGTATGATTAGTAAAAAGAAATGAAAAAAAAATGACAATAAATAGAGGAGCATTAAAAATGACTACAAAACTAAAAAACGGAAAGAGAAGAAAAATGTATAAGGACGGTAAACTTGTTGGTGGACAAGTTAAATTAGATAAAAATAAAGACGGTAAAATAAGTGGTAAAGACTTTAAAATGATGAAAAAAGGAGGCAAAGTTAAAAAGTGACCAAAGTAGTTATATGTGAAAAATGTGGTCATCATTGTCATTGTGGTATGACATGTATGGATTGTGGTTGTATGACTTGCCCTTGTGAGCAAAAAGACAATGGCTAAACTTTGTGCAAAAGGAAAAGCCGCAGCTAAACGGAAATTTAAAGTGTACCCTAGTGCATATGCAAATATGTATGCTAGTGGAGTTTGTTCAGGAAAAATTACACCGGGTGGTAAGAAAAATAAAAAAGCTGATGGTGGTATTATTTCTAATAATCAAGTATCACAAAACAGAAAAAAAGTTTCTAGTTTTAAACAAGGTGGCATCGCAAAAGGTTGTGGTGCTGTTTTAAAAAAGAAAAGAAAAAAAACTAAAAAATATTAATGGCTAAAAAAGGATTAAGAGCATGGGTAAAAGAAAATTGGGTAGACATAGCCAATAAAAAATCTGATGGTTCCTATCCTAAATGTGGTCGTAGTGGTGGAGAGAAAAGAAAAAATTATCCTAAGTGTGTGCCCATAGCAAAAGCAAGAGCCATGTCCAAAGGACAAAAAGCGGGAGCTGTAAGAAGAAAACAAGCTAAATCAAATACAGGTCCTAAACCCTCAAGAGCAGCAACATTCGCACCTAAAAGAAAAAACATGTCTATGGGTGGTTTGGTGTGAGAAAAGTAGACAAACAACCACCTAAAACAAAAAAGTATTTTCGTTCTACAAAAAGTGGAGCAGGAATGACTAAAGCAGGAGTTGCTCGTTACAGACGAGAAAATCCTGGTTCTAAATTAAAAACTGCTGTTACAGGTAAAGTAAAACCCGGTAGTAAATCAGCAAAGAGAAGAAAATCTTTCTGTGCTAGAAGTGCAGGTCAAATGAAAAAGTTTCCTAAAGCAGCAAAAGATCCTAACTCTAGGTTAAGACAAGCTAGAAGAAGATGGAGATGTTAATGTGGCTTGAAATTTGGTTTTATAAATTAATATTATTAATAGAAAAATTAATGAGAACAAATTTTCTTTTATTTATACTTCTTGTTTTTATTACAACCATAGCAATAGTAACAACAGCAAAATCTGAGACCAATACCGTGTCGAGTACTGTAGTAAACAATACGCCGCCAACAGCAAACGCACCAGTTCTGCCCAATTCTAACAGTGATATTTGTAAAGTTGGTATCGGCGGAGCAGTTCAAAATAATGTGTTAGGTGTAGCTACAGGAATTTTAGTAGACGATGAGCTGTGTCAGCTTCTAAAATTATCTCGCAGTCAATTCGCCTACGGCATGAAAGTCTCGGCGGTGGCCCTTCTATGTCAGGACCCACGTGTTTGGACGAGTATGATGGATGCGGGGACCCCCTGCCCTGTAAACGGTCTCATCGGTGCTGAAGCTGCTGCATATTGGGAAGCAAATCCAAATAAGATTCCGGACGGTAGTAGATACAAACCAGAATATATTGCCGCCAATAAACCAGAACCAAAGGAGTTTAGTGATGCACAAAATGCTGCTCTGTTTAAAACTTTTTTCCTTATTACTACTGGCCTCCTTTTATTCTAAGGCTGATTGCCTACCTGACGTACAAGGTCTTTGTACTCCAGGCGTAACAATCACAGAAGATACACAAATTGACATTTCTGAAGAAGACAAAGGCACAGAAATAATTACAACTACTACGACCACAGTCACTACTACAACCACAACTGTTACTAATGAAAACTCAGGAGATATTCTTGATGGTGATAACGGATATGTTGTGACTAACAAAGAGGGTGACATGGATGTTGATTGGGGTGGTCAAGGTTCTGCAAGTATGCCTAGTGGTAATAGTTGCGGACAGTTGGGTACGGATAAGTGTGCCATGATTACAGGAGGCGGCAATAGCACTTCAACCATGGGTGTATCTGGTATGGGTACAACATTTATTAATACTATTGACATATCTGATCTACAAATAGATAAAGGTGGCGAAGTTAGATACACAATTGAAGTAGATAAACAAGATGCTCAAGATAGAATATACATGCACGTTTCAGGATTTAACGGAACTACTTCAGTCTTTTCAGGTACTGACATCCTGTCTGAATCTGGAGTATCAACAGGCTACCAATCTTATAACGGTTCTTTCGATTTCAGTGGCGTTTTAAATAAAATTGTAGTCGAAGTTGGTGGTCGAGATATTAATCTTGCAGTGGGTCCTGTCTTTGATGATGTCACTATCAACGTATTTTATAATGTTATTAATACAATAATTACTCAACAGATAACCACTATTGAAGAGATATATTATCTCAATCTATTTGATCCTGCTGAGCTTGACTTTGTTGAAGAAGTTTTTGAATTTAATGATGTAAGCATGAATGATGGTGAGATTGAGTTCGTGCCGATTGAAGCTCCTGTAGAAGAGATTACTGTTGCAAGTATAGAATTAGAAATCGCTGAAATTGAAATAAATTTACCCGACCCCGAACCTGAAATTGTTGAGGTCGAAACAGAAATCGAGATGGAATTAGAAATGGAAATGGAAGAGATCGTGGTCGTAGAGGCCGAACCTAAAGAAGAGATTACAGAAGAACCTCAAGAAGAATCACAGGAACCAAAACAAGAACAACCGCAAACAGAACAAAAAGAAGAAGATTTAGAAGAAACGGTAGAAGAAGAGAAATCATCAGAGCCTAAGATATCAAAGAAAGAAAAAGCTGCTACTAAAATCGTCAAAAAGATTGACGACAAGGCAAGGTATGATGACGCTGCTCAAATAAAAACTTTAATTGTCATGCAAATACTTGGTAATACAAAAACTTTTTTTGATACACAAAACAATTTAGTAGATATGGAAGGATTCTTTACTAACGAAACAATACCTGATACAATGATACCAACTAACAACATAGCACAATATTTAATGTTTGGAGGCAGTGACGGTCTTATGAATCAAATGATAGACAGTCAATACGAATAATATGGAAGCTGAATTTGCGGGTTTAAAATTTAAAGGTGGAAAAATATTTGCATTACTTGTTGCTTTATCAACACTAATTGGAGGATTATATGGAGGCTTTGTCGCCTATAAGGATTATACCGATTTTAAAGAAATCGTATCAGCCTATGTAGCTCCAGATTTATCAGGGTTCGATAAAAAATTAGCGTTAATTGAAGAAAGAATTGATAAAGAAGTTACTGTTTTACAAACAGAAGTGGATATGATCATGCAAGAAATGCAAATGTTGCTATCTGAAATTTCTTTAATAAGTGATGTTGCGAACGAATTAAAAAATGATTTACGCACAGATTTGCGTAGAGTTGAAAAAATTATTGAAGATGTTGAACAACAAGTTAAGCAAGACTCACGAGAAAATTCAGCAGATATAAAATTTGCTATAAAAGATATTAAAGAAGATATGATTCAACTAGAAGAAAAAATTACTGATATAATACAAAAAACTTTAGCCAATCCTTTGGCTGGAATGAAATAATGAAACAAACAGGTAATGAGTATTTTACACCATCTCCTAAAAGAACAAGTATAGGTCATAGTAAAAATACAAGACCTAAAAATAAACACAAAAGGAGAAGTTGGAAGAAATATAATAGACAAGGTTAATTAAAGGAGAAATGAAATGGAAGATATTGTAGTTATTAATAGAATACAGAAATATATTAAAGATAAAATTGAACGTTGTTCAGAAACTTTATTGTCCGGTGGTGTTGACAGTATAGATAAATATCAATACATTGTAGGACAAGTTAAGTCTTTACAAGACATACAACAGGAAATCTCTAACCTGCTAGATAATAAGGAGCAAAATGATGGCTGAAATAAAATTAGCACTACAAGAAAAATATAAAAAAGAAAAAGAAGAAGAGAAAAAAGAAATAGAAAACAAAACTCTCGATGCACAGAATATAACTGAATCTGAAATAGATAAATTACCTCAACCAACAGGTTGGAGATTATTAGTATTACCTTTTGTAATGCCTGAAAAATCTAAAGGTGGAATTATTATTGCTCAAGAATCTTTAGATCGAGCAAGAATTGCTGTTCAAGCAGGTTATGTATTAAGAGTTGGTCCACTAGCTTATCAAGATAAAGAAAAATTTAATACCGGTCCTTGGTGTAAAGAAAAGGAATGGGTTATCTTTGCTAGATATGCAGGATCAAGATTACAAATTGAAGGTGGGGAAATTAGAATATTAAACGATGATGAAGTGTTAGCGACAGTAAAAGATCCTGAACACATTCTTCACGCAATATAACATAGGAGACAACTATGCCAGAAGAAGCATTAAAAGAAAAAGAAGAAGAACACAATTTAATTGATGTAGGCGAAGAAAAAGGTGCTGAAGTTGATTTAGATAGTGGTAAAAAAGAAGAACCAAAAGAAGAGATTGTTGTAGAGCAAACTTCTTCCGAAGAGGTTACAAAAGAAGAACCTAAAAAGGAAGATGAATTAAAAGATTATAGCGAAAGCGTTAATAAACGTATTGCTAAACTCACTAAAAAAATGAGAGAGGCAGAACGTCAAAAAGAAGAAGCTATAAATTATGCTAAAACAGTACTCGCTGAAAAAGATGCAAAATATAAATATGACTTACATTCCTCTACACAAGGTTATGTTCAAGAATTTGAAAAGAGAGTTACATCAAATTTAGATGCAGCAAAAATTAAATTAAAAACTGCAATTGATAATCAAGATGTAGAAGGTCAAGTTTCAGCTCAACAAGAAATAGCTCAACTAACTTTAGATAATGCTAGATTAGCTCAAGCTAAAAAAACACAAGAACTTCAAAATCAAACACCTGCAAATGTTCAACGGTCTATTCAACAACCTGTTCAACAACCTGGTTATGCAAATCCAACAGCAATAAAAGAAGCTGCTCAAGAAATGGATCCTAAAGCAGAAGCTTGGTCTGCAAAGAATACTTGGTTTGGTAAAGATAATGCTATGACTTATACAGCATTTGATATTCATAAAAAATTAACTGAAGAAGAAGGTTATGATCCGACAAGCGATGAGTATTATCAAGAAGTGGATAAAAGAATTAGACTTGAATTCCCGCATAAATTTGATAATGTCGAGAACAAATCGACCGAAAAAGTTACTCAAACGGTCGCTTCAGCAAATCGTCCAGCTCAAACAGGACGCAAAAAAACTGTGAGACTCACACCTTCACAGGTAGCAATTGCTAAAAAATTAGGTGTGCCACTCGAAGAATATGCGAAACATTTAACCACGAAGGAGGCCTAAGCATATGGAAAATAAAAATGAAAACAATAAAATGAAGACTTCTCGTGCGAGCGAAACTAGGGTTAAACAAGAAAGACCTAAAGTTTGGACTCCTCCATCATCTCTAGATGCACCCCCTGCGCCTGATGGATACAGGCACCGTTGGATAAGAGCAGAATCTATGGGTCACGATGATACTAAAAATATCATGGGTAAACTTAGATCTGGTTGGGAATTAGTAAGAGCGGATGAATATCCTAATTCTGAATATCCTACTATTAAAGACGGAAAGAACTCTGGGGTAATTGGGGTTGGTGGCCTATTGCTGGCTAGGATACCTGAAGAGGTTGCAAAGTCTCGTGAAGATTATTTTAAACAACAAACACAAGACAGAAACGATGCAATCGCAAACGATCTCATGAAGGAACAGCACAATGCGATGCCAATCAATCAAGATAGGCAGAGTCGTGTAACTTTTGGTGGTACTAAGAAAAGTTAATTTTTTAACAATTACTTATCCACTTGACATTAATAAATAGGAGACAATAACTATGGCAAACGCAAATAGTGCATTCGGACTAAAACCATATTTTAAAAATGGTAGTGGTTCTAATAGTACAGGTGTTGGTGGATATTCTCACTACGAAATAAAGAACGACAATAGCACAGCTATTTACAACGGTTCTGTTGTTATACCTTTATCAACTGGTTTTATCAGTTTGGTAGGTGCAGCAGACGGTGGTACTGTAGCTCCTCTTGGAGTCTTTATGGGTTGTGAGTATGTTTCATCTACAACCGGTAAACCGGTCTTTTCAAATTACTGGCCGGGATCTGGGGCTGATTCAAATCACCCAATTAAAGCATTTGTAGCAGACGATCCAAATCAATTATTTTTGATCGCTTCAGATGCATCATTAACAAACGAAGCTACTGCAAGAGCAAGTGTATTTTTAAATGCTGACATGTCTAGCGGCACAAGTGGATCTACTGTAACAGGTAAATCTTCTGGTGCTTTAGCTGTAAGCACATTAGCAACTACAGCAGGATTAATGCTAAGATTTATGGGTTGGGCAGACGATGCAGCTAACGCAGATTTCTCAGCAGCAGGAATCCCATGTATTGTTAGATTTACAACACACTTTAATGCAGACAGCATGGGAATCGTTGTTGGTACACCAGCAACTACAGGAGTATAGAACATGGCCATTTCAAGACAACAATTAGCTAAAGAGCTAGAGCCAGGTTTGAATGCTTTATTCGGCTTGGAGTACAAGAACTACGAAAACCAACATGAAGAAATCTTTACAAAAGAAACTTCAGACAGAGCTTTTGAAGAAGAAGTAATGCTTTCAGGTTTTGCTAACGCAGCAGTAAAACAAGAAGGTACAGCGGTGGGATTTGATGATGCACAAGAGTCATATACTTCACGTTATACTCATGAAACAATCGCTCTTGCTTTCTCAATTACAGAAGAAGCAATTGAAGATAATTTGTATGATAGAATCTCAGCTAGATACACAAAAGCATTAGCACGTTCAATGGCTAATACTAAACAGGTAAAAGCAGCAAACGTATTAAACAATGCGTTTAATTCTTCTTTTACAGGTGGAGACGGTGTTGAACTTTGTTCAACTGCTCACCCAACTGTATCTGGTGGTAACGTTGCCAACGAATTAGCAACTTCTGCTGATCTTTCAGAAACATCTTTAGAGCAAGCATTAATTGATATTGCTGCTTTTACAGATGAGCGTGGATTAAAAATTGCAGCGAATGGTGTAAAAATGATTATCCCTTCACAGCTACAATTCACTGCTGAAAGACTTATGAAGTCAGCAAATAGAGTTGGAACAGCAGATAATGATATTAATGCTGTTGCATCAAAAGGAATGATTCCACAAGGTTATGTGGTTAACAACTTCCTAACTGATACAGATGCATTCTTCATTATGACTGACGTACCAAATGGTCTTAAATACTTTGAAAGATCACCAATCAAAACTACAATGGAAGGTGACTTTGATACAGGTAATGTAAGATATAAAGCTAGAGAGAGATATTCTTTCGGATTCTCAGACTTCAGAGGTATCTTCGGTTCACCGGGTGCTTAATAAATAGTTTTATAACTACTTTTAAAAGGGGCCTTATGGCCCCTTTTTTTATGGGAAAATCAATTGACTTTATGGGAAATTAATGTATAAAATAAAAGCGAATAATATTGACAAGGAGATATATTATGATCGCATTATCACAGTCTTTGATCGCTGAGAAAATCAAATTAGAGTCTCAGTGGAATTCTCAATATCTTAGTTCTGGTAAAGAAACTCTTGAAATGAAATCTATTCAAGAAAAAATTAAAAGAGTCACAGCAAAATTGAGATGGAGACACCAAGACTATGACAGTCATTTATTTTTTAAATAGACTTATAAATAAAAAGGTTTATATTTAGCCTTCTAGGAATATAAAACAACATACAGACTGAACCTAGCAGACGAACGTAGAGACTGTATGTAATTTACTACGGAGGTAAATAAAATGGCAAATACAACTTTTTCAGGTCCTTTAAGGTCTGAAAGCACAATTAAAACAGTTAGTAAAAACTCAAGCACAGGAGTAATTACTGAAATTATTACTATGGGTGATGCACCTGTTGCATTAGGAGATGAAGATAAAACTCTTGACGCTGCAACACATAGTGGAAGAACACTTGTAGTTCCTGCGATCGCAGCAAACAGAACGATTACTTTACCGGCTCCAGTTGCTGGTCAAAGCTATAAACTTATTTATGGTGGTGCTGCAGAAGAAACAGAAAATGTGATTATAGTAACACCTGGAAATACTAATTTCTTTATTGGTGGTATTGTTCATTTAGATTCTAACGCTGATAACGTATCTGTTTATTCTGATGGAAACTCTAACTCTAGTTTAACTCTTACAGACACTGGTTTGTTTGAGATTAACATTGTAGCTAAAGATAGTACAAATTACTATATTTGGGGTTACGCAGAAGGTGCAGATGTACCTGCATTTGCAGACCAATAAAAATAATTAACTCGAAGTGGGGTGTGATGACCCCACTTTTGAAAAGGAGATAAAAAATGGCCGATACAGTAACTACAAGAACTCTTTTTGACGGAGATAAAAAACTTATAACAAGTTACGTCAATGTTTCAGATGGATCAGGAGGAACAACAAAAATAGTTGATGTTTCCGCTTTGAACACAAACGCATTAGGGAAGACTTGCTCTACAGTTTCATTAAAGGAAGTTTGGTTTAATGTTTCAGCAGCAGTCACAGCACCACTTCAAATTCAATGGGATCTTTCTTCAGGTACTCAGACACCTTTATTAGCACTAAATGAAACTGATAATTATGATTTTAGTTCTTTTGGTGGAATAAATAATCCAGAGGAAAGTAATTTTACCGGTGATATAGATGTGGTTGTACCTTCAGCAGCGTCTTCAGGTGAAACTTATACTTTAATTTGTGAGTGGATTAAGAATTATTAGGGGTTGAAATGGCTACATCTGGCACAACAACTTTTGATCTTGATATAGATGAAATAATTCAAGAGGCATACGAAAGATGTGGTATGTCTTTGAGAACTGGTTACAGTTTAAAAAGTGCAAGACGTTCTTTAAACATAATGTTTCAAGAATGGGGTAATAGAGGACTTCATCTATGGAAAGTAGATTTAGCTTCTGTTCCTTTGGTAGAAGGGCAGGCTGAATATAATGCAACAACAGATAGCACTAATTTTCCTACAGGTGTTAATGAAATTTTAGAAGCGTATGTTAGAAACAATACTACAAGCACAGCACCTGTAGATACTTCTTTAACAAAAATAGATAGATCAACATATGCTGCATTAGCAACTAAATTATCAAAAGGAACACCTAGTCAATATTATGTAGATAGAACTACATCACCTAGTATTTTTTTATATCAAACACCAAGTAGCACTTTTTCTGGGTCTACTCATTTATTAAAATTTTATTATTTAAAAAGAATAGAAGATGTAGGTAGTGTTTATACAAATGAAACCGATGTAGTTTTTCGTTTTATACCATGTATGATTTCAGGACTTGCATATTACTTAAGTTTAAAAATAGCCCCGGATAGAATTGAATCTTTGAAAATGTTATATGAAGATGAATTACAAAGAGCTTTAACAGAGGATAGTTCTTCAACTAGTGTTTACATTAGCCCCAAGAATTATTATCCTACAAATTAATTATGGGTAATTTTGCAAGAGGTAAATATGCTAAAGCAATATCAGATAGAAGTGGTATGGCGTTTCCTTATGGAGAAATGTTAAGAGAGTGGAATGGTTCTTTAGTTCACAAATCAGAGTATGAATCAAAACAACCTCAACTTGAACCAAGAGTTCATGCAGCAGATCCTCAAGGATTATTAAACTCAAGACCAGACAGAGTAGAAAATTCTGTTCCTGTATTATTAAATATTAACTCTTTTAAAACAGGTAGTGCTAGTTCTTCAACTATAACAGTTACAGAAATAAATCATGGTAGATCTACTAGTGATACAGTTAGATTTAGAAATGTTTTAAGTTTTGATGGTATTTCATCAAATAATATTAATAAATCTGCAGGATATTCAATAACAAAAGTTGATGCTAACACATATACTTTTAGTGTAGATACAGACACAGCAACAACTGGAAACATAAAAGGAGGAGGGGAAGATGCATCAGCAGGCCCCGCAACAATTACACCATGACAATGACTCTTAGTACATTAAGAACAAATATAAGAAATTATTCTGAAACAGATAGTAATGTTTTAACAGACACAGTTTTAAATGTAATAATTAAAAACGTAGAAAATAGAATTTTTAGATCAGTAGATTCCGATGATACAAAATTTTATGCTACCTCAGATTTAACTGCAGGTAACAGATATGTTACTATTCCGAATGATACTAGAATCATTAGATATGTTCAATTAACTAATCCTACAACCTCAGATCAATTTTTTTTAGAACAAGTTGACTCTTCTTTTTTAGCTGAATATTTTCCTGATCCAGATAATTCTAGTGATTATGGAACTCCTAAATATTATGCTAATTGGGATTCAGATAATTGGGTAGTGGCTCCAACTCCTGATGTAGCTTATGCTGTGACTTTGGCTTATATAAAACAGCCTACCACCATAACCACATCAGACTCAACTACTACTTATTTATCAAACAATTTTCAAGATTTACTTATCAATGGGTGTATGGTTGAAACTCTAAAGTACTTGAAAGGACCTGATAATATGTTACAACTGTATGAGAGTGCTTATCAAGAAGGACTTCAAACGTTTGCGGCAGAACAACAAGGTCGAAGACGCAGAGACGAATACACTAGTGGTGCAATTCGTTTGGATATACAATCACCACAACCGAAAATAAAATAAAAGGAGACGATAAATGGCTAATATAATACCAGATGCATTCAAATCAGAACTCTTATCTGGCACGCATAACTTTGCCAACGGTGGCAATACTTTTAAAATAGCTTTATACACAGACATCTCTGGATATTCCACATCAAGCACTACATATTCTACTACTAATGAAGTTTCTTCTTCAGGTACTAATTATTCTGCTGGTGGAAATGCACTAGATAGTCAAGCCGTTTCAGTTGCGAGTAACACAGCTCTTGTTGATTTTGCAGATGAGGTTTTTTCATCAGTAACTTTATCAGCGGTAGGTGCTGTTATTTACAACGATACGAACAGTGATAAACTTGTAGTTGTGCTAGATTTTGGGGGAACAAAAACTGCTACTAACGGAGATTTTACAATTCAATTTCCTGCAGCAGGTGCATCAACAGCTATATTAAGAATCGCATAATAGATTATGGCTTTAGTTTTAAACGACAGAGTTAAAGAAACCACCACTACGACTGGCACAGGTACAATTAATTTAGGTGGAGCACAAACTAATTTTGAAACTTTTGTAGCAGGAATAGGAGATGGTAATACCACTTACTATGCTATTGTTCATAGAAGTTCAGCCGAGTTTGAAATTGGTTTAGGTACTCTAACAGATGCCTCCCCGGACACTCTTGCTCGAACTACAATCATATCTAGCTCGAATAGTGATAGTGCTGTTAATTTTAGTGCAGGAACAAAAGATGTTTTTTGTACAATGCCTGCTAGTAAGGCAGTGCATGAGGATGGTAGCTCTGACGTAACTTTACCTAATGATTTAATCTTAGGTTCAGATTCAGCTATTTTGAAATTTGGTGCAGACTCTGATATTAACATCACACACGTTGCCGATACAGGATTAACTACAAACGGAGACTTTA
>Ga0208666_1000015_pt1 | contig 61732 bp, 70 predicted proteins | sample 5B_taG_FD_184078 | JGI IMG/M metagenome (GOLD analysis project Ga0208666, IMG submission 184078) | Marine viral communities from the Subarctic Pacific Ocean - 5B_ETSP_OMZ_AT15132_CsCl metaG (SPAdes) (version 2) | ecosystem: Environmental > Aquatic > Marine > Oceanic | place: Pacific Ocean...
ATCTCCCTGCCCGGAGGCGGGTTAAATGGCGGAATAACCGGAGGCGGTCCGGGCACAAAGGGAGGCGGCGGTGGTCCGGGATCGGGCGCTGGGACTGTCCTAAATGGAACCGGAGTTCCTTGGGGTTCGGGCACAAAGGGAGGCGGCATAATAGGTGGAACCGGAGTTCCTTGGTCTGAGGTTGGTATTGGTTGACGCATAGAGGGCGATGCGATATTCAACTCTTGACGAGGTAAAGACGGTGCGGCTATCTCCATGACAACGTCAGAAGCAAGGCTTGGGCCTATTGGTTTTTGTTCCGCTTGTGCCGTGCTGCTTTCGTTAGACAAAACCGGAGTCAATTGAAAATTGTCCTCGCCATATTTGGGCCCTTGGCCGCCAAAACCCAAGGTGTCCCCCGCCGTATAATCGTATGCATAAACTTGATCGCCTTCGATAAAATAATGCGTACCAGTGGTTGGTCCGCCAATACGAATATACCGGGTGCCTTGCGATGTTTCGCCCATGCCGCCAAGCATCAGTAGCTGTTTTTCACGGTCTGTAGTGACGCTGGGGTGAACGCCAAAAATACGAGCGTTGCCCCCGTCTCGCCGCGTTGCAAGTTCCTCTTCAGAAATGTGGTTGTACATCATGCCGGTTTGAGGATCTACAAAAACGCCCGAGCCATACTTACCCTTAGCATAAGGCAGTATCCCGCTGGTAAACTCATCCAACGAGTACGTCTGACGCGCTCCAAGGTCCTCGCCGCCCACAAGGCCGCGCTTGCTGTGCAGATATCGGTCTCCGCCATACTGGTTTTGAATGTCCGATTCGATCATGGCTAAAAATTCTTCGGATTGATTAAACGGCACAGCAGTTCCGCCGCCGCTTGGGTACGAGCCACCGCCACCAGTTCCGCCGACATTTCCGCCGACATTTCCGCCGGGAGTTCCACTGGGGGGCGGGGTATACGGTTGTGGGCCAGTTCCGCCGGGAGGAGTATACGGTTGTGAGCCATAGCCCCCGCCACCAGTTCCGCCCGTAGAAAAAACAGTACCAAGAGTTCCACTAGGGGGAACATAGGGTTCCGTAATCGAAGGAGTTCCACTGGGGGGAACGTACCCGTAAGCCTGCATAATTTCAGAGGCGTAAGGATTAAAAAGCGCGTTTAAAAGATCGTCGTATTGGCTAGCCATCAATGTTATCCGTAATACTGCATGGGTTTAATGTTTGCAGTTTCATCTTCCCAATAATCAGAAGGTAATTGAACAAAATTACCCTGCCTATATCGCATTAACGCCTGTGTGGTGCTATCTACCAAGTCGTCATGTTCGCCATTAGGAAACGCAGCACACTCTTCTATAACTTCTTCCGCCCAAGATTCGTCGGGGGCCCAGATCATCCCGCTCTCAAAAAGCGGAGAAACAGCAAACACCCTTGACACTTTGTCGTTTCCTCTACTAGGGGTAAAGTTTACCACAGGAATGCCCATATTTCGCAGTTCGTGCGTAAGTGGCAAACCGCTCGCCTTAGCTTCAATAATGACCGTTTCCGGTTCCCAAAACTGATACATCTCCAAAGCCATCTGTTTTAGCTCTGGAAAGTCCCAACGACCCTTCTTTGAGTCCAAAAGAATTAAATTTGCTACAGCTCCCTCGTCAGGGTAAAAAACACCCCACGTAGTAATGGCACTGTAGTCCGCCCTAGTGCTTTTAGAAAACGCCGTATCGTAGCTTTGGATAATGTACTGAAGCTGCGGGACCGTGGGCTTGTCCCAAATTTGCCACCACTCTCGTTTAATAATCGCAGTCTCATCGCCCGTCGGGTTCTGCTGGTACTGCGCATTCCACTTCGGCCCCGGAATGGACGCCTTAACCGCCTGCATTTCCTCAAATGACCAAAATTCTGGCCAAAGTGGGTCCCCAGACGGCATCTCCATAGGAAATTCGATAACTTCCCACTTGTCCGCCAGCGCGTCTCGGCCCTGCGCCCGGATCAATTGACCCGTCAAATCTTTCTCAGACCAGCGCGTCATCACCACAATAATGGCTCCGCCCGGCTGCAAACGCTGTCGAGGACCACCCGTGTACCAATCCCACGCATCATCAAAGCCATTCAACGACATCGCTGTCTGCTCAGAGTGCGGATCGTCAATAATGATCAAATCACCACCACGACCCGCCAAGTTTGAACCAACCCCCACGCCGTAGTACATGCCACCACGGGCCGTGTCCCATCTGCCCGATGCCTTGGAATCCGCCGACAGGGCCGCCTCCGGGAACATTTCAAGATAATCTTCGCGCTCCAGAAGGTTCTTCACCTTTCGGCCAAAGTTAACCGCAAGCTCCGTAGTGTGCGTTGCCTGAATAATTTTCATCGCAGGCTTTTTTCCGATCATCCACGCAGGGAACAAAAAGCTGGCAAATTCTGACTTGGTGTGTCGAGGCGGCATGTTGATGATCAGGCGCTTTAACTCGCCGTTGGCCACCCGTTCAAGCTTCTCGGCCATGATCTTATGGTGTCGCCCTGCAATGAACTCGGGCCACATGGAGCGGACAAAGCTTAGAAAGCTGTTTTGGCACGATTCGACCTTTTCAATCTGGGCCAAACGGTACTGAAGCTTCAAAAACTTCTCTTCTAACTCTTCGTCTGTGCCCAATTCAATCGACATATGAGATGGCCTTTTAATTACTTCAGGATATTAAAGCATATAGGATACCGTAGGTTTGAAAATTTTGTAAAAATTTTTGGCCACATGTGACTCCTACAGTTAGTTTTTTTCTTTATCTGGCCACAAATGACCTTTTCTTCTGGGCTTACCCTTTTTTATCGGCGTTTTGTTCCACGTGGAACATCGATATGGTTTCACAGCAGTATTGTTTGTGAAAAACATGCATCTATAGACGCTTGCTTAGGCCGCCGCCGTTTTTGCTGCCGAATCGGCCCCGATCCGTTGCCAGATCGCCGTTTGACGCGATCCGGCCACGGGCCCCGCGGGGATTCCTAACTTCCTTAAATGTATGTTTACGTCAGTTGACCGCCCGAAACGTCATGACAATGGCAACGCGGACCCCGGTGCCCGGTGCCCGGACCCCGGCCCAGTTTCCCCGGTGCGTTTCGCTGGGGGCAGGGGGCGCGGCCCCCGCCCCATGCGTTACGCGTTGCGGCGGACACTTAAAGTAAATTCTAGGGGGCGTTTTTCGAGTCTCTCCCGCGAACCGCCCGGAAACCCGCAAAAACACTGGGGGGCGTATGCGACGCCTGGGCGAATCGGCAGCTTGAATGCCCCCCGTGCCAAAAAGCAAAAACTGACGGCGGCGGAGTGAATACCCACACCAGAATTGGTATTAAAACTCTGGAAGTGAAAACGGGCGAAATGGAAGTGAAAAGAAACAAACAGCGGGCACAAAAAAGCCCGCTCGGGGCGGGCTGGTTCATTACTGGTTCGGCAGCGGGCGGGTTAGATTCGCTCGGGTCCGGTGCCCCAGCACTTCGGGCACTTCCGGCGGTCCCGATCCGGGATGCGGCGGGCGTGGTTGTTCCCCAGCATGGGAGCGCCGCACCGGGTTTCTGACGCGCCGGGATCGGCAAGGTGCCATTGCCCCAGCGCCTTTACCCAATCGAACAGATCGCAGTCGTGCAGAGCGCCGCGCATTAGTCGAACCGCCCGACTTTGGCGGTCTCGCTTCCACGCTCCCGGATCGCCGCGATCCCGGACTGATACACGAAACACTCGAACGCTTGGCCGCCCATGGCCGCCGCGTAGGCAAACCGGACCAGCGGCGATAGATCCGATTCCTCGGCGTATTGGGATTGATAAACCCCGTCGGCGTCGAGCGTTCCCCCCCACGGGAATTCAAAACCGCCGTACTGGTAAACGCGGTCCATTACGTCGGCGATTGCGTCGAGATGGATACCGTCGGGGTTTTCGGATTCGGCAGTGATACAGGCCTCGGCGAAAAAATCGGGAATGATTCCGCAAGCTTCGAGAAGTAGCGCGGGGCTGACGCGGTTCAAATCCGCGTCCCCGGCAGGGTTCAGCACCCGATCAAGGATTAACTCGGAGGGGCGGACAACGATTGTTTTTGTTTCCATTTTTGAAACTCCCAAAGTGCGCGGCAACATTGCCGCCCCCCTTTATCGCATATCCGCCAGACAAAAAAAAGCCCCGCGGCGGGGGCTTGTTTTATCACTCGGGATAATACCAATCAGGTGCGCGGGCTTGCTCCCCATGCCGCCCCCAGTAGTCGGCGGCGGTTTTCGCTTCCCGATACATCCGAAACCAATCCGGCTCGCTTGCGGGAAACCGTGAACGCATCGCGGCCCGATGCCAGCCGAGATACCGGGCGGCCTTCGCTCGCCACTGCTCGCGCTTTGTCATGACGCGGCCCCAATCAAATCAGGGTTATCGATCACAAAGCCGGACCGGTCACGGGCCGCCGATCCCTTGGGGGTTAGCGCCACAATCTGGCCCGCCGCGAATGCGTTCGCGATATCGTCGCGATCCCCATCGATCACGGGCCGCCCGCGAAACGTTCGGGGGAACCCGCCGCGAAACACTACCGCCACGGGGGCACCGGTTCGGAATGCTCGCCGGTTTTGATTTCGGTACTGGGGCCGCCCGCTATAGCTGAAAATCAGCCGGTAATTTTCTGGGGTCTTTTCTAAACGGGTGACGCATTTGGTGTAATCCACAAAAAGCAGATCGGGGAAAGCTTGCGGAATGCCAAGCTTCGTCCAATCGATGTCCGATAGAACATTAAGCCGGACCGCGCCACGTTCGCCGGATCGGTTGCACGTTCGCTGAAAATTCAGCAGCTCTCGCCCCAATTGATCAATAAAGCCCGCCCGATCCCCGTGGAAAAATTCGGCCTTCCCCTGCCGCGAATCGCGCACACTGGTGAACCGCCCGCGCCCCTGCTCCGCTAGGCAATCCGCCATACATCCGGCGGCCTTCGATCCCGGACACAAAACCGGATCAGGATAAAGCGACAGGCCAGCGTAACGGAACGGGGCCGCCGCGCCGGTTTTTTTCAGTTTGGTATTACCCCCTCGGGTATCTAATAGCTTCACTGATTACTCTCCCAAAGTATCGCCGCCAATCGCGGCCTGATCACTATCGCATACCGTGCGGGCAAAAAAAAGCCCGCCAGTGTGGCGGGCTATCGGATCGGGTGCGGGCTATCCCGCTTCGGCGGTTTCCAATGGGGAGCCATATTCGAGATCCCGCACCGCTCTCGCCGCCCTTTGTTTCTCCCCAATAATTTGCAGTTTTAAACACCGAACGCAATTTATGATAAACCGGTCTAAATCATCGGGTTCCCAGCCGCCGCCCGCAATCAACTCCGCAATTTTGTCCGCGTTTAAATCGGGCTCGCATTCTTCGCGGATGTAACGATCTAGCGCGGGCCATTCGGCGTGTAAATCATCAGGCTCGATACTGTTCGCTTCCAGCATCGCGCCAATTTCATACGAGGAAAGCGAAATTTCATGCGGCTCAATATCATAATCGCGAAGGTCTAAATTTAATGTGGCCATGGTTCAAACCTCCGCAGTTGCGGTTGCGAAAACACTGGGCCGCCATGCCGCGATGTAGCCCATCCCAAGACTATCCTGATGGTCCCATTTGGGAAGATCAAAACCATCGTCGCGCATTTCCACCATTAGCGTGGCAATGTCCCCCAAATCATCGCAGGTCACCGCGATCCCCTTATAATAAAATTTGCCCTGATACTCGCCGTGCCAATCAAGATATTCAAACTGCTCCACTGTATTTTTTAAGTCTTCAATCGTTGGTTTTTTCACAATCGTTTCTCCCAAAGTACGCGGCAGGATTGCCGCACTGGTGGAATGTATCGCATACCCCAGAAAAAGAAAACCCCCCGCAGGGCGAACCATACGGGGGGCACTTTGGGGACCGGGTTATGCGGCCATCGCTACTCGTTGCCAATCGGAGCGGGGCAGGTCCAGAACGCGCCCGCCTAGTTTCTGCCAATCGTCAACATTATCTGCTTCGGCCTGATGCGCTACCGCCGTGACGGCGTTCACCATAGTGGCGCGGGTTACAGGCTGACCGGCGTAGCCTGCCTGCCCGATAGTGGCGAGCAGGCCGTCCATCAAACTGGCGGTATCCTTTTTGGTGAGCGCCAATACCTTGCCCATAGCCTCGACAGCCGACTGCGGCGAGCCCTCGACTTTATCGTCGTGAGCAGCTTTCATTTTTTCCAGCACTTCGTCAAACGCCTCGCGGCTGGCGTAGGCCCTTGTCACATCCCGCATTTGAAGCGCCAGCGCATGGTTATCCGCATCTTTGGCTTCGTCAGTCAGCAGGCCCCACGTATCGGCATCGCCACGCGCCCCAGTGATATGAGACTTGCGGGTCCGCTTCTCGGTCTGCATCCCGTTCAGGCAGGCCAGCGTCCAGAACATTTGGAACACGTTCACGCTACCGCAACCGACTTCGCTGTTAGACATCCCAATGCCCAGCGCCATGATGTCGCCAACAGCCGCGCCTTCCCCCGTGATTACTTCAGACTTGAGTCGGAGGTACAGCCGCTTGTCAGTCACCTGACCGTTCACCACTTTCCACTGGGCATCGCTTTCCAGCAGTTCGGGCAGTGCGGACTGCAACAGGTGAACGTTATCGAACGTTTTAAATTTGTCGCTGACAAATGCGCGGGCAGTGCCTGCTCGGTCAGAATGCTGGAACGAACGGATCATCCGCACCGCCGGTTCTTTCTGCCAGATAGCGTTGATCAATCCATCAAACTCGGTGGAGTAATCCTGCTGTAACCGGCGAGCAGTCCGAACGTCGATACCGGCCCGCTGGCTGATCTGGTCAAACGCCACCTCATTAGCGGCGAGAATTTGAGTCGGTGCCCCGCCAGACTGTTCCATGATGATCTGGCTGACCTTACTGCCATCGCCCCGATCCCCGGTCATGAGTTGAAGCTGATTAGTCGGTGCCAGAAAATCCTGCGATCTAGCGGCTTGATCCTGCACCTGTTGAAGCAAGCGGGTCAGGGTGTTGTCTGAATTTTCAATCGTGTGTTGCATGGTGTATCTCCCAAAGTAAGCGGCGGATTGCCGAACCCGAACTATCGCATACCGTAAACGGGGCGGCAAGTCCTCTTTTTAAAATTTCAATAGGGCAATCCTTCGCTGGATTCCAGCGTCCAGCAGGCGTCGCCGTCATATTCGCGAACGTCCACGATTTCCATTTGGTCACATCCGGGTTCATACCAATCGTCATTCACCCGTTCGTCGGCTCCAATGCTGGCGTTATACATATCGATGACGCGCTGATTAAAAACACGCTCGGCAATCTTTATCGCTTCTTCTTCCGATGACGCCAAGATGTCGATCTTCGTATCCATCGAAACCCAACCGTGAATCTGATAGTGATCTCGCATTTCAATTGCAGGCCACAACTCAACGTCCGCCAGTGCCGCCGCCACTTCATCTGCTCGGCTGTCCGGCTGTTCGTCTTCACTCGCCCCGCAGAGGGGGCACTCAAATTTTGATTGGTCCGCACCCAAGCTTTGTTTGGGCCGGATGTAATTAGTCTTGCATTCGCAATCCCAATAATCGGGGTTGGTCACGGTGGCAGGGTCCTGCCCGTATTCCAATGTTGTCATGTTCACTCTCCCAAAGTGACGCGGTGGATTCCGCAGGGGGAGAGTATCGCATACGCGGGCCAAAAAAAACCCCGCCGGGGCGGGGTTGGTTTGGATTCACTTGAGGGGTTTTAATACCCCGTCATCGAACAGCGCCCTGATCTGGATTTCAGCCAGCTTTTTGCTGGCCTCCGCGCCGGTCATCTCAGGATCAAGAGGCTCGGCACTTATCCCGCCCGTGATGTCGCAGATCCGGTAGCTTTTCCAGACCTCGCAATCTAACCGGTAGATCAGGCACTCGGTTGGCTTTTCATCAGAGAACTCAATCTCTTCTCGCCAATCCTGCTCGCCGTATTTTTTCCAGCTATCCCACCGTTCCTGTAACTCCTCTTGATCGAACACCCAATCAAAATGACTCAGACGGGTTTGCTCTCTCAAGTGAGCGTTGCTCAGTGCCTCGGTTAAAGACTCTGCCGCACCCCAACAGTGGTTAGCCGCGATTACAACGTAAAGTGAATTATCCATTGCTTTTCTCCCAAAGTGAAAATGAATGTTTTTGAGAAGTTGCCATCCGATAGCGGACTCGCGTCTCGGTGCTAGGCCAGCGCTGTTAAAGAACATCGAAGTCGCTTGGACTTGATGCGCATATTATAACATACGGTATTTTTTAAAATTCCAATAAGCGGGCAAATCGGGGCGATTTGAAACGGCGGGGTCAATAACGGTGCGGGTTTGCGAGGCGTGAAAAAAAAGCTTGACAAGAAAAACCCCGCCGAAGCGGGGTCAGTGCGCAACGCTGTCCACGATGGCGCAGGCGTCGAGTAATTCTTCGTCAGGCAAAGAATCTATCAACTGCTGAATGGCGGCCCGCAAAACTTCCGCAGGAACATCATGGGGGTCTGACAAGCCGCACTCTATTTCAAAACAAAAATCATATACGTGAGTGATCATGGGTTACGCGCCAGTAAGCTATTAATCCTTTCACCCTCTTCGGTAATCGGCGCAGGGCGTCCGACGTAGTCATCATACAACCAGACAAAATGACCTCTAGGGTCCATGCCTTTTTCCGTACAGGCGTCCACCCAGCCCTGCGGCAGAGCGTGGTCATAGGTCATTCCCGAATATCGCTGTTCCGCAGCTTCACCTCTTGTCATAACTTTTTTCTCCCATCTATGGTGTAAACCTCTTTCAAATTGGCTAGCCCGCGCCATGTTTTTAAGGCGCTGGTCCCGCAACCTTTTTTTTGCTTCGTTTAAATTTTTCTCGATTCTTTTAAGAAAAAACAGCGCTTATTTCTCCCAATCTGTGCGGGCATCATTGCCCACCTAAAGTATATGCGATGTGTCGCTTACGGGGCAAGTCTTTTAAAGAAGGCGGCCCAATCCACGGGGGCAGGGAAAAAAGCCGTGGCTTCAGACTCCAACCCTTCTAGGCGCAGGTCTATCACGCAGTCGCCACGGTACAGGGACACCCCCGCAGAATGCTTAACCGCGATCCAACAACTGCCGTGGGCGTGTTTGGTAGCAAACGCCACCTGATGGGGGGAGATCTGGACAGAATTGTTTTGCGTGGTCTTCAACTCCACCAGATGCCAATTGCCCCCACTGTCCAAAATTAAAACGTCCGGGACCCCCTGCGTTGCGCGAGACTCCAATCGCGTGGCGCTCCAATCGGGGCGGTGTGTTTTCATGGCCTGTTTCATGGCCTGCCAAAAGCTAGCCTCCCGTGGTCGCTTTGCTTTGACCGGAGTGTCCAGAATGTCAGCCATCTATTTCTGCCAAACGTTCTTTTGCCTTTTGGCGGTTGCCCGCATCTGACGGGTCGGCATCATGCGTGATCGGAGCATACACCTGTTTCAACTCGTCTAAAGCCTTAATCACTTCTTCCTTGCTCATCTGCTCAATCGTGCCGTGCCGGATCTCCGTCTTGTTAACGTAGATGTCCCCCTGCGCCTGACCCCGGCGATACTCCGCCTGTACTGCGGCAGAATACGCGCCGCTATCCAACGCAGCATCCCGGATGACTTGAAGATCCCGAAGGTGGCGCTGGTATTCCACGCCGTACTTTTGATCAAGCTCTTGCCGATACTCCCGGATCGCCCGACAAACGTGCGGGCTGATCTTGGGGTTGGTTAGTTCAGAAGCTCGGACATGGGCAGACCGTTCGGGATAGCCCGCGTTGATCGCCGCTTCCCGCATGGTTATCTGTCCATCTTTTGACACCAGTTCCCGTACAAAAAGCTCTTGCTTTCGGGTCAGGCGCTTTTCGGCCAGCGGAGGTCGGTTGCGTTTCTGGCGCTTGGCTTCAGGAAGGGATGCCGCCTTGGTGTCCAGCACCTTGGCATAGCGGCTTTTCTGCTTAGTCATTCAAGACCTCGTATGTGAGTAAGTCAGCATAACCATACCTTAATTTGACCTTCCTTATAGTGTTTTCTAGAGAAATAAAAATAAATATTTTTTAAAACTGAAAAACCTCAATGTGGATAGCTTGATTAACAAGCTTTGCACATAATGGTGTATACCCGTGTAACCTGCTGTAACCCCCAAAACCCAGCGTTTATGCGGCCTTCAAGCCATGGTTACGCGGTTACGCCGGTTACGCCTATTTTTAATTTATTTTTTTATTTTTTTATTTTTCTGGGAAACACTATATAGATAGCGTAATTAAGCACCGTGGTCCGTGAACCGTGGCCAGAAATGACCTATTCACGAACCACGGGTCATGGTCAAAGGATCAAGAGGAATAGTACGCCGAGGACGACGAGTATCCCGGCTACGCCGACAGCGGCGGCAATGAGCAGGGTTCCTGTTCGGTCACTCATACCCCCTCCGGGATCGTGCCGGTAGCGAAGACGTTGATGCAGTCTATCTGGGCGATGAGGTCCGCGAGTTCCTGTTTATGCTTTTTGGGGGACTTGCTTTTGTGGAAAGACATGGAGCATTTTTCGGTAATGTCGTGAAAGATTTCATCCCGGCTGAATCCTAGATTAAGCAGCTTGACGATGCGGTCTTGGGGTCTGCCGTACTGCGCTTCCGCTTCAGTCAGCGGTACGTCGTGGGTGGTTTCTGGTTTCATGATTAAATCCCAAAGTAGTTAAAAGAATGTTCCACATGGAACACCCCGGAGCATCGCATACCTCCGGGGTTTGGGTCAATCATAGTTTCGTATAAGCTTATATCAAATGCTTATATGTCTCTTCGTCCATTAATATTTCTCGAACCGTCTGGCGTTGTCTTTCAAGAGGGTCAATTGATATTTGTTCTGCTGAAGCACAGCGAACAGGACTACGTTGGAAAGCAGGGAGATGGTCAGGGCCAATTCGACAAAGGTCATAAGCACACCTTTCACATAAAGCGTTTTTGATGGGGACGCCGGATTTGTTGCAAGCGTAGCAGTGCCGCATTAGTGCAGATGCTTTTTCTCAAACCCTGCATAAGCGTCCATGAGGAAGTCGGTGTAAATGATGTAGCCCATCTGGCATAACTTAAAAACAAACTCTTCGTCGGTTGACGAATAGCTTAAAGACTCCATGATCTTAAACTCTTCCGACGCCGGGGATTCGCTAACCATTTTTTCTAACGTGTCCATCACGTACTCCCGGAACCCCTCGTTGTCTTCAAAAGATTTGGCAGCCTCGACGCGGTCTGCCTTCCGAGTAATGCGCAGGTTTGGATTGAATTCCATTCTTTTTCCTCAGTTATGTAGTAGGCTTAAAGGTAGAACGATACCTTATCGCATACAAGAGTCGTATACAAGATGAACACCAAGCTTTATTTAGTAGAGTGGCGCGATGCTTGCGGGGGAACTAAGGACGGGTGGAGACCGCTGGAAGATCTGAAGCAGATCCGTGAAGCGACGGTCTTGTCCTGCGGAGCGGTTATTCATATAGATGACGAACGCTTAATTGTCTGTCCTCACATCATCCCCGACGAATATGGAAATGTGTCTGAAGGGGATGCAGAGATTGCTATCCCCATGGGCTGGGTCATGAGCATTACGGAACTAACCCCGTGAACCGTGATCCGGGGGACGAGTGGGAAGACGCGTTAGAAGAGGCCGAGCATTACAGGGAAGAAGATCCGATGACCGAGGTCGGTGAGGAGTCGATGTCGTTTTACGAGAAGAGACTCAAGCTAATTGAGGACGCGGCCAAGAAACTTCGCAAGCGTTAGAGTCTTCGGATACTTGCTGCAATTTGGGCGCACCAGAAGTACAGGTCGGTGTCGTCCATGTTGGATTTGATTTTGTTGACGCGGTCACAGACTAGGCGGACGTTTTCCGGGTTGTACATAAGGTCGGAATCTATCCGGTCTATTGATATGTTTGTCCCGCGCCGGTTGCCGCTGTTGCCGTGTTGTCCTTCGTGGCCCCATGTCATGGGCATTCCAGAAATGGCGCACAGTCCTTTCTGTTCTTCAAACAATTGCAGCAAAAAATCTACGGTGCATTTGACGGATAATTTAGGACCGTCTTTTTTTGCCCGGCTATTGATGTCCCGCAACTTTGAGTTAAGAAAATTGACGCGGTCTTTGTGGCGACTTTCGGATTGGCGCTTAGTTTCGCAATAAGAGCAATGAGGAGCTTGACTGCGATAACGAACAAGCTTGCCGCCTCGTTTGAACCGGGCCGCAAATTCTTTATATAACTTTTCTTCTCCGCAATAATCGCAAGAGTATTTTTTCAAACCCGCGCCCTACCTGCGATTAAGGGACCCTTATACTAAAGTCATAATCAATAAAAGCAACCCTATGATGAGATAGTCTTTCCAATCGGGCTTAGGGCTAGATTCTTTATCCATTAGCAAATCTCCACTTCTGCGGTAGTTTCAACCCAGACTTTTGCGCCGCATGACAGGGGCTTGTCCGGGGAGTACACAACTTTACTTGGCCCGTGGACCGTGACGCTTTGTCCGTAGGTATTCTTTTTTCCTTCCTTAACGGTGATCACTGGTTCGCGATCCCCGGTCTTGGCGTTGCGGCGAATAATGTGCTGGTTGATGTGAATGCGCTTAATCGTCATCTTCATTGTCCTTTAGACGATAGTAGATAACGTGTGCGCCGCAGTCCGAGCAACTAAGGTTGCTGGACATGTCGAAAAACTCTTCTTCTTCAGAGAGGTCGTGATCGCCGCCCCAGATCAGGCGTCCCCGGCAATACCAACATATATCCCCAGATTTAACCTTACTTGGCGAAACGTCACTCATACTCATTGCTATTCCTCCGTGGGCTCCACTTTGTACCAGCTTGAACAGGGGTCCGTGGCCCGAGACTTGTGCAACGTGCAAAACCATTTGCGGTTACCAACGGGTTTGCTGTGCTTACATGTTCGGCACTCGACGGAGAGAGGAAGGGATACTTCTCCTTCGGGCCAACAATGCGGGCGGTAATTGCAATAACGGCATTGAAAGTTCCGGGGATCACTCGAAATCTTTTTTGCCGACAAGTCCCGGACCACGGACATAACTTTGTAGATCAGAAAAACATAATCGTTGTGGTTGTATGGTATATGTTCTGCGTGATAAGTGGAGTTGTTTTTGTTGTACGCCACCATCCACGCACCTTTTGCCTTGGATAACCCCATCAGCAATTGTGTTTGGTAGTAGTAGATGGGGTGGCTTTTATGGATACCCTTGTCCCGAAACATCATCCACTTCTTATCGTTCATGGATTTTATTTCAAGGATTTCGGGAGTGGGGTTTTCTTTATCAAACGCAATGATCCCGTCCGCGTGTCCACGCAAATGGCCGCCTAGCGCGGTGTATTCAAACTGGTCTTTTGTGCGGGGATCGACTTCGTAGACCATGGCCCCACTTTTTTTCAAATCTCTGACGACAATTTCTTCAACGATGTGCCCTAGCTCAAAAATTCTTTTTACGGCAGGAGGAATTTTTTTCTGGGGGTAGCCACGAAGGCTAAACTGAAGAAAAGCCCGGCAAGGGTGGCCGACGTTACTCGCGCCAATGTAACAACGGCGCTCGGTTTCTGACCCGTTTTCCGTGCCAACGTCAATGGCTTTAATGAGGTCCATGTTAAAATTAATTCCGTGGCCAGCAAAGCATGGTTGTATACGATAATATACGTTGAGGTGGAATGCAAATGATGGGGCCAGAGGGGTTTGATGACGCCATCCTTGGAATAGGCACAGTTTCCACGGAGAACGGCGACGAAGAGATATTAGTCTACGACGTTCAGAAGATGATTAAGATTGTTATGGATGACAGCATCGATATGACATGGGACGAAGCAAAAGAATTTGTTGAGTTTAATATTCTTGGAATTTATTTGGGGGGAACCGGGCCCTGTTTTTTACAGGTGGGCAGCCTTGCGCCCGGCGATGGGGACACCATCCATTAATAAAAAACCCCCCATTGCGGGGGGCGGATTCAGTTCAACTCACTTTGGGAGAAAAGTTTACTCGAACCCAAAAACGTTTGATCCGACGGAGTGACCGTCAAGTCGTAGTATACCAATCCGGCCTAATTACTTCAAGAATCTCTTTAGTCGCTTCAGCTTCAGGCACTACAGACAAGTCGTGCTGGATCGCCATGTTGCGGTTAAACCGATCTGCCATCTGATGCGCCGCCTGCACGGCCAACTGGGCATCGCGGGAGTCTACTCCATGGTGCCATTTACTAGCTCCAAAACGAGACGGTCCAAGTACCAACGGGCCTTCCGCAGGTCCTCTACTGGTTCTTTTTTTATTTCGTATCGCCATACGTATTTTTGAATGTTTCCCTTGAGATACCCCTGAAAAGCTTCCGGGGACATGCTGGCCTTGATGCCGTCGATGCACTCGACATCACCTTGGTTGTAATGGGAGGGGCAGGTAACGTTGTCAAAGTTTTTTGGCATTTTTCTCTCGCTCCGCATCAACCTTTGCTTTGAGAAATTCATGCCAAATGTGCAACTTATCGAAGTCGGACTTGTCTACTTTTCCTTCTTCGTAACCTTTTTCCAATTTTTTTAAAGCTTTATCAAACTCGGCTTGCATAACACTAAACGTCATATCGAATAACTTTTTGAAGTCAACGCTTCAGTTCCTGTTTCTTTTTTAAACTCTTTAATCTGATCCACGATGTACTCTTGATCGCGGTTAGACAGATTAGCTTGCTTCCACCCTTCAACAATATAGCGGAGTTGACCACTAATGGTTCGGCCCTCTACCCGAGCAATTACCACAATCTCTTCGTACACATCTCTCGGCAGTAAAACCGACTTCCATTTTGTTGTGTCCATGGGACATCTCCTACACAAGTATGGGACATTATAGGGCCATTTTGCGCCCTATTCAAGCTCTTCGCATTCGCCCCAACTAGGTCCCAAATCCACATCGCATTTGTTCGGGACCTGTAACGGAACAGCCTGTTCCATTATTTCTGCCAATTCTTTTGCCTGCTCTGCACTCTCGACGGAGAAAGCAAGCTCATCATGCACCTGAAGCATTGGGACGCTCCCTGCGGCACAAACGTTTACCATCGCCTGCTTGGTCATGTCCGCAGCCGAAGCCTGTATGAGTCGATTGAGAGCCTTGTACGTGTATGCGCGTCGAAGGCGTGTAGTAGGCCCGTGGACCGAGATGGCTTCTTCACGGGGTAATGCCTTGTGCATGGCAAAGCTGTCCGGCTCCCACATGTCAAATCGGCACTTTCTTCCGCGCAAAGATCGCAGACTTCCAGAAGACCGTGGGTCGTCAAGCTTATTCTGTACGCCACGCATCAGGCCTTTTACGAAGGGAACCTTGTTGTGATATTGCTTGGTCAGCGCCTTTGCTTCTTCCACACTAAGGTCAAGTTGATCAGATAGTTTATTGACGCCCATGCCGTACATCATGCCGAGGTTGATGACCTTGGCCTGCTTTCGCGGGATGCCTGCCATTTCGCTCACCATGCTATGGAAGTCCATATTTGGGTCGTTACGGTAACCGTCTACAAAATCTTCTACTCCGGGCATCGGCATGTTCTTGTAATCGCCGTAGTTCTTAGCGAAGTGAACCAAGATCCGTGGCTCCTGTTGCGAGAAGTCAATTGCCGCCCACTGCTGACCTTCTTCTGGGAGGAACAAGGAGCGGATCATGGGTCCCAGTTGTGGATCGCGGGCCGGGATCTGTTGAAGGTTGGGCGAGTTCATAGAAATGCGGCCCGACACCGTCCCGCCGTCGTCCGAGCGTAACTGGTTGATATGGCTGTGAATTCTTCCTTTATGGGTGAACTTTAGTATGCCGTCAATAAAGTTTCCGTTGGTCTTGTTGAGGTTGCGAGCCTTCATGATCAACTGTGCAAGCTCGTGTTGGTGTTCCGATAAGAATTGTTTTGTAAAACTGGGCGAGCCTTTGTCTGTCTTTGGGTACGGCAGCCCTAGCCCGTCAAATGCTTTGGCTATTGACTGTGCCGCCCAGATCTCGACGTTGTTACCCGCCAAAGATTTAATTTGTTTGATGACCTCTTTCTCTTGCTTCATTAGAACCTGCTTGGTCCGTTCAGCGCGGTCAATGTCCACCCGTATGCCTCGCAAGGTCATGTCCACCAGATGTGGAAGCAAGTCAATCTCAAGTCGCCAAACGTCCCAAAGATCTTCGCGGTTCAGCAACGTTTTAAAATGGTGCCAGAGTTCTAGCGTAATTTCGGCATCGGTCTCGGCATATGGCCCGACGTACATGGCGGGTAACTTCCACATCTCGCCTTTGGGATCGACGCCAAACTCCTTGGCGGCCTGCACCAAAGTCTTTTCGGATTTTGTCTTGCCCAGATGGTCGTAACAAAGAGCGTTTAGGCTGTAGCTAAACCGGTTTTCATCAATCAGACTAGCGGTAATCATGGTGTCGATTACGCGGCCCTTAACCTCAAAGCCCATAGCGCGAATCCAACCAAGGTCGTACTGGGCGTTATGCATGATTTTGTCAGCAGGTGACTCAAATACTTTTTTAAGCCACTTGCTCACAATGCGTTTGTCGAGGTTACCCCCGCCAGCATGGCCGACGGGGATGTAGCATTTCCACCCGGAAACTGCGATGGCATAGCCCACTACCTCGCCATCACACGTAGGCCAGCCCGGTCCTTTTACCTTTAAATTCGGATCGCGGGTTTCTACGTCGATGGCGATTTCGTCCGCGTCAAAAATATCGGGAAGCTCCATAGGAGGAACCCAATCACTTTTTGGAGGGAACATGGCCATTTGCAATTTTCCGGTTGTCATTACGCTACCCTTTTCTCGCGAAGAATTGCCTTCTCAAAATGGTTGCAGGACGAACACCACCAACCGACGCGTTTTTTTTCTTCTGCATTAATTATTTCTTCCGCTACTTTGCCGCAAGCGGGGCATTTAATATGACTCATATCCGTGTCTTTTTTCATAACGCGTATGACCTTAAATAATCTTCTGGTTCTAGTATGTAGAGGTTCTGAAGCGCCCGCGTTACCCCCACGTAAAAAACGCGGTGAAGATCATCTCCCGGCGTATCTAGTGCCGCCGCAGTCAAATCCGGTAGGATTACAACGTTTTCGGCTTCCCCACCCTTTGTGCCGTGGATCGTGGACAATCGAATTCGGGGCATGGCGTTAAACTTCTCGCCTCTGCGAAGGAGGGCAGTAATGTAGACTCTGTCCCCTTCTGGTATTTTATCCATAGCCTCGTGCCAGATCATCTTATTTGTAGCCAGTAAACCAAAATGTTCTTGTAAATCGGTAAGTCCAAACATTTCATTATCGGAAGCCTCTATCTTTTTGTGGCCCCGTTTGATACGCACCCCGTTGCCGGACATAAAAGAGTAGATGGCTTGCGCCGTGCCGCAGGTAACAACCTTGCCTTTTCTCAAACTCTCCCAGCCATTAATTGCTACAGACATTTTGTGCGGAATAGACCTAGATCCGTCTTGACGCTCAAATAAGTAACCGCTGTTTTTAAGCTCTTGCATGATTGGATGAAGCATAAAACGCGCCTGTGCCATAACGAGCCAAGTTCCGTGCGACATGTCTATAGAGCGAATGTCCGGGACACGCAGTATTTGTCCGCGCTCTTGCCGAGGGCGGTACACTTTAGGGAACCGGTTTTGAATGCGCCCCGCAATCTTTTCGGCAAGCTCGTGGATCGCCGCAGGAACACGGTAGCTTTGTTCTAGCACCTCTGCGCCGCCGGGAAGGTTAATGAAGTGATCTACGTCCGCCCCCGCCCAGCGGTAGATAGCTTGGTCGTCATCTCCTGCTACAAACATGCGCTCAGACCTGCCATCCAGCTTATGAGCAATCTCCCATTGAAGCGGGGAAAGATCTTGAGCCTCGTCCAAAAAACAAATCTTCATGTGCGGGACAAGGTGGTCCGCCTGCTCTACGAACATCTCCAGCATGTCGGTGAAGTCGATTAAACCAAATGCCTTTTTATAGTTTTCGTAGGAGTCGGCCACATACTTTACTTCCACCCAAGTAAAGTTAACTTCACTGTGGTTGTACTCCGTTCGCAACGAGGTTTTTTTAGTTTTTGCAAGGTTTATTAGCTGGAGGATCGGGTGATCTGTCGCCTTAAACGACACATCCTCCTCGTCGCTCATAGCGCCGCTTAAATTAAAACCAATGGCTGCCGACAACTCTTTGTAGTTTTGCCGCCCCATCATTTGGTTTTCCTTAACCCCTATCAAACGGTAAGCCAAAGAATGAATGGTGCGAAAGTACGGAAGATCTTTGTCTGGGTCTAAGTCAAAACGTTTTGCCGCCCGCTCCTTGGCTTCGTTAGCGGCCTTTTTAGTGAATGCAAAAAACCCCACTTGTGATGGGGTTATTCCGCTGTCTAAAGACTTCTCCACCATGTTCAATAAAGTGGTTGTCTTCCCGGTTCCGGGTGGCCCAAAAATACGAAACATCAGAACGGGTCCGTGGTCCGTGTTTCAAAATTCTTGGACTCCACCTGATCGTGCGGGATGTCACTGACCGGAACGCGCCAAACTCTTATGGACTTACCCTTTACCTTTAACACCGTAGACTCGCCGTTAATGTCTCGTAGCCGCTGTGCCACCTTGTGGGTTTTAAACTCGCTAAAGCGGTTCTTGCGCAGAAAGCCTTCAAAGTCTTTCAGCCGAAAATGCACGGCGTTTGTTTCGTCGTCTACCCATGGCCTGCGCAACAAAATCTCTTCACGGTCTTCCGCCTTCTGGGTCGAAGTGCAGAACTCGTCAAGATACTCGTAGAACTGACCGTTGATACTGGCGTCTTCGGACACCTCCATAATGGAGCCGTCTGTTTCTGCCATTTCTTTCATCAGTTGATTGATGCGGCCTTCCCACCCACGCTTGGCCATTGTTTGCGGCATGAAGTTAAGCTGCTCAATACACGCTTTTTGAAACACCGCTTGATTTTGTAGCCCCTCAGTATCTAACTCTAAGGGCACCCCGTTAACGTCTAAAAACCAGACAGGCGGAATAGAGTTGTACTTTCGTAGGTTAGCCACGGCCATGTCACTGACCGCCGCACCAATCCCAAATTTTCGGGTTTGGCACAACTCGCGGTTACAGTAAGGCTGAATGGGCGCATCACTACACCGATAGGCGTAGTCTTTTTTGTCCAACTGCTTAACTACGAGGTTAACTTCATTGAGCGGTAAGGGCGGATCAATGTAGGACATGTTGTGGTGCAAGACTTCATCTTGCCACGTATCCGGGTACGCTTTGCGAAGGTACACCCCTAAGCTGAAGAGTCCGTTGTTTCGGCCCCCTTCGCTAATTTTTTGGGCGCATAGGGTTTGGAGACAGGGCGGGCCGTCCACGATTGCGGTGTTTTCAATTTTTTGGTGCGTGATTGCTTCAAGTTGTTCTGGTGTTTGTACGTGCGCTTCATGTAACGCAAAAAACTCATGTAACGTCGCGGCACTACCGTCATCATTTAAAGCATACCTCAACCCGTCCTCCGCATTGAAGTACGGCATATTGAGGAAGTTTCCTATGTCACCACGATCTAAAAAAAGCTTAATTTGTTTGGGGAAGATTTCACTTCCGCCATACCCTAAGCCGCTGGCTAGGTGTTGTAGCGTGGACTGCATTGTTTTTGCGGTGACCCACTCGCTACAAAAAAGAAAACAATGTGCGCCTCCCGACTTGGATCGACATATTACCAAAGGCATCTTGCTACGGCGAATTTTTTCCACAAGCTTGGTGTGGTCAAGAGGGTATTCGTCAATATCAATACAACCCCATTTACAAGAGTCGTCTTCGTTGATAGGGATAATCCCTATCCCTGCCCCAGTGCCCGCTAAATGCTGTTCAAAATGCTCCGTGGTCCGTGGTTCGCGAACGACTCTTGCTTTGCCGGTGTTCTTGCCATTTGCTTTTGTGCTGTCGATTTCAAACGTGCCGTAGGCTTGCTTGAGGCCGTCAAAGATAGCCGCAAATCTTTTTGCATCAGACATTTTTATTAACCACTAAAAGGGGGCCTTGCGGCCCCCGGTAACACTTAAAACGGCGTATCGTCAGATGCGTCGTCGCCCTCTTTGGTGTGCTTCACCTCAACATCGCCAGCCTGAATGCTTTCAGCAAATTGCTTGGCTTGTCCATACACCAAGGCTTGGTCTACCACGCCCTCAAGGGTGATGTCCCAACCGTGCCACGAACCTTTGGAGTTTTCTTCCGAAACGGTTTTAAGCAGGTAAACATGGCTAAACCGGGGCGGGGTGAACGGGCCGTTCTTGCCCACCAGTGTACGCTGGGCAATAGTGCTGTTCCACTTCCGGCTCTTTTTAAGCTGGGTCGCTTTCATCGGGATCAACGCGGTAGTGGTCGTACCGTCCGGCTCCAGAATCAACACAAAATGCTGGTGCGTTTCTTCTAGATACGTCCCGTTCCCGCCCTTAACATAGTCCTTGTTGTCGTCACCACGTTCCGTTTGAGGGCGGCTGTCTTCTGGGGTATAAATGTTTAAAGGAGCGCCGCTACCAGAGCCCCGAGGAGCCCACTCAACAAAACGCCGCTGATAATGACAAGGTATGACACGAATACCTGTCTTACCAGAATAGACTTGGTTTGATACGGTATTGAGAATATCCCCCGCTTTAGCCCCCTCCAAATCGTCCAGAGTTGGATCTTGGCGACTGAGAACTTTAAGGAAAGGAAGCGCCAAGTCGTCTTGGCCCATGTTTTCCAACCCTTTACCGGCGTCTTGCTCGAAAATACTCGCGTCGAACGTGACGATCCCATTACTTGACTCCTTTGCTGCTACTGCTTTAGCCATTACTTGACTCCTTTTCTGCTGATGTTTGCTCGTTGCCCGATGAAGGCCCCAAAAAGTTCCATGGGGAAAGTCTCCCCGTTTTGTACCCGCTCCTTAACCCAAGCCTTCAACGTACTGGGGTGAACTTCGGTCTTCTGTTCCGCCGCGTAACCGAGGCCCTGCGCATGGTCAATGAACTCTGCGGCTTCTTGGTCCTCGCCCCGGCCAAAGTTACAGCTAACGGTGTTTTTGATCATGTCATCAAAACCGTTAGCACGTAGCCAACCAAAAGCTGTTTCACGGTTTTCCGCTTTGATGTGCGCTCCATAAGTCGGACGCACAGTAACCTTAGAGCCGTCCTCAAGTTCAAATGAATTGAGACCAAGCTCTTGGAGCATAGCGGGAAGGTCTTCGTCGGTGAGTTTCAGCAGTTCTCGCTTCGCTTCCTTCAACTGATCGTCTAGCTTGTTGACCATGTCTTCTTGGTTACGAACAGCGCGAGCAATTTCTGCTACGCTAGATAAGCCGGTGTTGTCCATCTTTTCAATGGAGGAAGCGTTGGCTTGATCCACTTCCATATCAAAGAGCAATTCGCTCATACGTTCTCCTTTCGTGTTCAAGCCCTTCTCAAGGGCTGGACGGCCAGTGTATGGTCCTATATGATCGCATGTCAAGCGTTTGGGAGTATTTATGTACCAATACAAAACCGATCCATATGAACACCAGCGAGTAACGTTTGAAGATTCGTGGCAGCGCCCGTATTACGGGTTGTTTATGGAAATGGGCACAGGCAAATCCAAAGTTGCTATCGATACGATGGGGGCTTTATTTGAAGCGGGCGATATTGACACCGTTCTGATCATTGCGCCAAAAGGAGTTTTTGATAACTGGGTTAAAAAAGAAATACCGGCCCATTTACCTGACCGGGTGCAACGTAAGCTGGTCAAGTGGCAACCTAATTTTACGCAAAAGTTCCGAGCAGAAATTCAAGCCATTGCGGACCCCAAGGACCGTGAGCCGGGGTTCTTGCACATTTTGGTTATGAACACCGAAGCCTTCTCTACGCAGAAAGGCGCGTCTGCCGCGCAAAAGTTTGTGAAGCTTAACCCCAACTGCCTGACGATCTTGGACGAAAGCACCAGCATCAAGAATAAGAGCGCACAGCGCACCAAGAACCTGATTAAAGTGGGGCAGACATCAAAATACCGGCGCATTCTGACCGGGTCGCCCATCACAAAAAGCCCCATGGACCTGTTTAGTCAGTGCATGTTTTTGGATCAGGACGCGCTAGGCTTTGCTAGTTATTACTCGTTCCAAGGCCGCTACGCCGTCGTACAGCGCAGAAGCATGGGGGCGCACAGTTTTAATCACGTTAGCGGCTATCGTCGGTTAGATGAGTTGGGGGAAAAACTAGATACGTTTAGCACCCGAATACTTAAAGAAGAGTGTTTGGATCTTCCTGAAAAAGTTTACCAGCGGCGCGAAGTAAACTTGAGCAAAGAGCAGGTGATTTTATATAAGCAAATGAAGGACTTAGCGCTTGCTCAGTTGGATAAAGGTAAGTTGGCAACGACGGCGTCTGTCCTGACGCAGATTATGCGGCTACAACAAATCTGTTGCGGCCACCTTCAACCTGACGAAGGGCCGATCCAAGAAGTTAAAAATAACCGCCTTGATGAATTGATGGATGTCATCGAAGAGGTTAATGGTAAAGCCATCATCTGGGCTACGTGGACATATGACATCCACAGAATAGAAAAAGCCCTACAAAAAAAGTGGGGCAGTGGCGCAGTAGCATCCTATTACGGTGAGACTGATCAAGATGACAGACAAAATATTATCGATAGATTCCAAGATCCCGACTCCGAGTTACGTTTTTTTGTTGGACAGCCCCGGACAGGTGGATACGGAATTACTCTGACTGAAGCAAACACAGTGATTTACTTCAGCAACAGCTACGATTTAGAGATCAGGCTGCAATCAGAGGATCGCGCACACCGGATTGGCCAGAAAGACAACGTGACTTACGTTGATCTAGTCAGTCCGGGGACAATTGATGAGCGCATTCTAGCCGCTTTGCGCGACAAAATAAATATTGCCGGGGATGTTTTAGGCGAAAGCGCTAAGGATTGGCTTATTTAGGCAGGCCCTTGTCGCATCATTAACTCTGATGCTAGTTGTCCAATCTCGTCGTTTGGCCCCAAAACCTGCGCAGTCCGCTGTAGCGACTGTGGGGTAATCGGTGCGGAAGCCGGAGCCGCGGGAGGCATTGGCGGCGGAGCCGCTTGCGCCAACGGGGGCTGTTGTGGCTCAAGAGCCGCTTGATCTTCCTGAATGATTTCAGCATCTTCTTCGGGCATTACTTCAGGAAGACTAGGCGCTTGCGAAGGTTCTTTGACCAATATTTTGGCCTCAATTTCTTCTCTTGTTTCTCTTGCAGCCGGTTGGATCGCTCTTGGGCTTACCCCAAACACATTTACAAAAACGCCTTCTAGGCCGTCAAATAACGTTCGCCTAACTTTTTCGTTACGAAGGTCGATCCCACGAGTAAGCGCTTTTTCTAAAAGCTTAGTGTTTCCGGGTTTTACCAGTTCCCGCATGTATTCAATGGAGAATGTTCTAGGCATTTTTGAAAACAAAGAAAGCGCCAACGTAGCACCTGCTCCGGGAGCTTGAATAGTGCCTACGCCCGTGAGTCTTCCCGCGCGGGCACCTGCTTGAGCGCCAAGCAGCCGCAAAGCAAATTGTGTAACAGGAGAATCGGACTCAAGAACGTCATCCATTCTTCCTCCAGATTGAACTACTCGCTCTACTTCCCCCATTTTGTTGAGCAAGGCTCGTAATCTCGTGGCGGTGCCTTCGTCTACAAAATTTGCCTGTTGCAACATTTGCATTACGGACGGATTGTCTTTGGCTACGGGCCTAAACAATTTTTCAAACAGAACTTGAGGCCGAATAATTTCGCCCCTTGTGCTATTAATTAAAGCCCAATCAAACACCGCAGACACAAACGCTTCTTCAATGTCTTGTTGCGCCGGGCCCCCTTCTAACCCGGCTCTTTGTTTCAAGCTATTTACGCGCTTTATTGTTGCCATGAAGGAAGATCTAGGGTTTGCCCTAGAAGACAACGCGTTAGAAATAATTTGAGTAGGGTTATCTACGTCAAACGATTTACCCAACACTTTATTTTGACGAAGGCGCTTTTCAATTAAGGCCGGAAGCCTCGGATTTGTATAGGCTGAAGCCAACGTTTGCGAACTAAGCGCGTCCTCTAAGTCTGCTTTTAGTAACGCAAATTCCGGCAAATTTAATAGAGAGCCCAACGGGCTGTCCGGGTCAAGCTCTCTGCGAGCTTTATTTGGATCAATTACCGTTTCAACCTTACGTGCGCCACTAGGATCAACAAACGTAACTTTTTTTGTAGCTTTGTTTAATACGTTTTTTGCGATGTTGTTATATGTTAAAAGCAGGCTGCTCGTGCGCTCCGCGGCTCCTAGCTCCCCGGTGCCCCCAAGAAAAGCGTTGGCCTCTTTTAATCCTTGAAACAATGCGTATGTTTTATCGGCAGAACCTGTTGTTAAATCACCCACCACATATTCTGGCGGAACCGCGTTTGCTCCTTCTTTATTTTTTCTTCCAAAAGCATTAGCCGCACCTCTTCTAAAAACATCGTTGCCTGCTTTAGATATCCGGTGAGCTTCCAGCAGTGCCGTTTCCCCCGCGCTTAAAGCTTCTCCCGCTTCCTGCCGGGCGGTAAGCCTGTTTGTTACTGCCGTTATATCCGCTAGGGCCGCTTCTGCTAATTCCCCATAAATTCTACGGACATTAGATCCGGGATCGCTGGCTCCTGTTACCCTTACCAAAGAGAGTAACTGACTCCGTAAATTTTGAAGGCGGCGCAAAGAGTCTATTGGAGCCTCGCCCAACCCAAGACCCAAATCCGGGGGAACGCTTACATCTCCCTGAGAGGCAATAATTCCATCTAGCCTTTGTTGGCGATCAAGTCGCTTGGCCAACACGGTTAGATATGAGTTTGCGCTTTTTAGCTCGGGTTTAAGGGCTGAGACCGCAAAAGAATCTAAAGACCCCAAGTCATCTATACGAGCGGCCACATCGCGTAGCGCCACAGAAACTCCTTCTGGGGTGCTTAGGTCGGCATTAGCCAAAACCGTATTTAAAAAATCTTTGTCCCTAGATAAATCAGACAATTGGATGTCTAATTTATCAAGCTCTTTGGTAAGCGTGATTTCTTTCTTGTTTAGCTCTGCGAGTTGATCCGAAACTTCTTTGCCAGCTTGCTCAACCGCCTCTCTTTCTGCGGCCACGCCTGTCGTGTTGTCTAAATTTTTTGTTACTGTGTCTTCAAGCACAGGAAGGCTTTCAACGTTAAGCCCGTTTTGCCCCGATAAAGTTTTTATCCAAAGACTCCGCAAATTTTCAACCGGAATGTCTTGATCAAAATTTACAAGGTTGTATGCATTTTTTTCAAGCGTTCGCCAATCATCAATTGCCGCTTTAAAATCAAGAAGTATTTGTTCGCCTAAGTTTTCTCTAGCCTCCGCTCCAGCGGGACCCGTGCTTCGATTAGCCGCGTTAACGGACCTAGAGATTCTTGCGTCAATTAAAGTGGATAGAAGAGCTTTAAACCGCTCTTCTTTAAGTTGTTCTGCAAGCTGGAGCGCTTCTGGAGTTCGTGCTTCTTGAAGCGTGTTTATTGCCGCAGTTATGTTTAACAATGCCTGCCGGTTGCTTTCTAAAACTTCAGGGTTGTTTTTTAAATATGCTGCCTCAAGAACGCGAAGCATTTTGCCTATTTCAGGGTTATCTACTTGTAAAGAAGGCAAAAGATTTGCGCTGTCTATTGGAACGCCGTCAGGGCCGATTAACTGAAAACCAGAAAGCGCCTCTAACACCGCATCCGCGTCGTAACCAGAAAGCGCCCCAGATTCTTCAATTATTCGATTTGAATCAAAATCTAACCCTTCAGCATCTTGATACTTACCTTCATCTACATATTTAAAAAACGACTCCGAATCAAATCGTCCATCTGTTGTGAATTCATCCACTAATAAAGACAACTCAACTTCATTTCCATCTCTATTTACTACACGGGTGCCGCTAAAATAAGATTTCAAGGCATCGGGCTGTAAATAAGTATACGCTTCGCCTAGTCGGTCTAAAGATTCCACTAAGGCCAAGGCATTTTGATCATTACGATATTCAGCGCCACGGAAAAAGCCTTTTACTTTTTCGACAACGCCGGGAGCAAAGTGAGACACGCCACTTGCAATCGCACGGTGAGGTGAAACTACCGGAAGAATTATTTCTGCGCCTATACGCTCCAGCGTTTGTCCGGGAGCTATTTTTTCTGCGCCGTATGCTCCCAATCCTCCATACGCCGTGGCGTATAGCTCGGCGGGTAAAAGCGCTTTAGGCGTTTCTCTGGCCACCTTGCCGGTTTGCCCAAGGCCTCTTCCTACTGCCCCTACAACTTGCCCCGTCCTTTGTACTGCTCGTTGAACGTATGGGTTAGAAGCGGCATTAGTTAATAGTCTACCCGCCACCGCATCAAACGGTTTTTCTGGCAACATTGCCATGGCTTTTGTTGCAGCGGGAATACCCCCCACAAAAGCCGCCATAGTTTTTCCGGTTTCCCTTGCGGCTCTATCTTCCGGCAAATACGGCGCTTCTGGAACCGCCATTTCGATGCCTTTTTTTGTGGCACCAGACACGCCCATGTACGCGGCTAATCCCGCTACCAGTGAAATTGCGCCGCGAACTAAGGGAATGGCGGTGGGCCCCACCACAGGAAGAGACTTAAATGTTTTAGCCGCAGCCGCCAAACCTCCTCTTGTGCCGAGATACTCACCGGGAAGATTTCTTGCAGCGCTTTCTAGAAAGGACGTAACGCCAGTGCGATCTTTGGCCCCCGTTAGGGTAATTAAGACTTCATTAGCGCCTTCACGGTTAACGGTTTCAAGCGCTACTTCAGGGTCTATACCATAAGCAGCAGACAACAAATCTGTCGCGGTAGAAATCGTAGCTTCATCCGCGCTTAGGCCTTTTTCAGAATACAGCGTGTAGGTTTTTTCAATGTCTGGCAAAAATAATTCTTGTTGCGCACTCGGCGCAATTTCTTCTTCCGCTACAGTAGATACTTGTTGATCTGTATTTTCCAACATTATTGCCCGCGCTCGCTTTGAACCTGACGAATAGTTTCCAATAAACGTGCACTATCTAATGGCCCCGTTAAGCCTAAGTCTTGGTTTAAATCATCTACAAAACGCTCCCAAAAACCTAATGCCGATTGTAATTCAAGCCGTTGAGATTCTAAGCCCCTTAAACTTTTGGCGTCGTAAGACAAATTTGTTGCCCTCATTTTTTCTCTGACAATCTCTAAATCTTGTTTTAAGGTTCCGACAATGGGCTCTATCTTAGCCGCGGCAAGTTGCGGAGAAGTAAACATAGAGGCCGGATCTGGGAATAAAGCATATTCGCCATTAAACCATTCTTGAGATTGCCTCCCCGGAACAATGCTTGCTCTTGCATTAACCGCCGCTCTTCTAGCAGACTCATATGTAGCTAAATATTTTTCTACTTTTTCGTTTAAAGGGTCGGCCTCAACTATTCCAAATAATTTATTTCCTATGTTTTTAAAGAAGCCTTCCGTTCCAAATGCATCTGACAATTGATCAGTAGTAACTGCTCTATTAAACTCTTCATACGCTACGGATCGGGGAATTTCGTTTGAGTCAGGGTTGGTTTGTTCCGGGTACGTTTCTGTGGGCTCCGGGACCACAGAAGGGTCTACTAAAGGGTTTGTGTAGGCCTGTTGCCCGGCAAGAACCCCAGACACGGAACGACCGCGTTGTTCCCTAGCCTCTTCTGCTGCTCGCAAGTAGTCCGGCATTTGTTCCACTATGGCGCGATACGTTTTACCGTCGAAAACAGGTTTCCCTGCCGGGTTGTACTGGTCCATTAGATATTGTTGAAATTGCAAAGTATCCTTGTCACTTAACGACCCGTCAGAGTAAGCACCGGCGTTCGTAGTTAAAAAAGCGTCCCTTCGTTCTGCGGCAGTGCCCGCGCCCCCGGCTTTAATTTCCTCTAATTCTTTTTCTCGCTCAAATTCCGTAGTAGCGGCTCTAGCCTTTAACAAAGCCTCTTGTTCGGCAACAGTTAAATCAAACGCCGAAGATAGCGCCCCCGATTTAAGTGCGCGTCTTTCTGCGTCTAAAGCTGCGCCGCGTTTTTGAATGTTTTCTGCGGCAGGTGCGGCGGCACCCGCAAGCTGTGAAACAAACGAACTGCCTGCTCCGGGTACGCCTGCGGCTAACTGCAATCCGGCTTGCGCAACGTCAAAAAGCATTTGCGCTTTGGTGGCATCCTTTGATTCTTGGTCCGCGCCCAGTATTTCTTGGTACAAGGGTAGAAGATCTTCGTACCTTCCTTTCACGGTGTCACCAAAACTCATTACATTTTCTGAAGCGAAATCTAAAGGATTAAAGGACAAGGCGGGGGCGGTAGCCGTCATGTTACTACCTTCCTGCAAATGAGCTACCTCCCCGCCTTGTCTAAAATTTTGTGGGGTGGGAGCCTCCTGCGCTCCTGCGGCCATCAAACTACCGACACCCATTCCCATATCAGTAGGAGCGCCGCTGTCCGTAGTCATTTCTACGTCACCCACGATCTGTTGAACCAGACCCCCGATCCCGCTGTCCATTACGCCCTCTTCCGTCATCATAATGACCGGCTGGACCATCGCGAGAACGGACTCTGGTGTCTCGTTTGCGTCATTCTGGCCGACAAACCCGGCAAGCTCGCTACGGCGAGCATCCAAAGGCTTGTCGTTACCACGCAACGCATTGATCAAGTCCTCGGTGGACTGAGCCTGATCAATACCCTGCATCATTTGTTGGGCGTATTGTTCGCCTAGCTGTTGGCCTTGCGCCATAGCCCCGGCTTCTGCTTCCTGCAACATTGAGGCCTCGGGTCCTGCTTCGCCCCCGGCCTGCAAGAACATGGGTCTATTTAGTATGGTCATTAAAATAATCCTTAAAAGCCAAAGGTTGATTTAGCGCCACCAAGTGCGCTAAGTCCGGCAATACCCAAACCCGCCACTTGTTGAAACGGCGACGGGTCTTGGGTTGAACTAACCGAAACTTGTTGCTGTGATCCCGGAACCCCTTTATAGATGTCGCTCAAGAAGCTGTATTGCTGATATGGAGACTGATACAACTGCATGTTGCTCATTCTCTGAGCGTCCAAAATAGCCTGCTGAAGAGCTTGATCCCTAGCACCAAAGGCTTCCAGCCCTTTAACGTCCTGACCCAGCAGTTGCTGAACAAGTTGGCCGATACCTGCCTCTTGCACACCCATCTGACCCATTTGCTGGCCAAGCGTACCGCCCATGCCCGCCAGACTTCCAAGTTGCTGGCCCATTTGCCCGGATGCCCCGGCCATGTCCATCATTTGGCCAACGTTAGCCTGTTCAAGCTGTCCGTATTGAAGGCCCAGATTACCCAGCAATTGAGCGCCTTGTTGGCCTCTTCCCATCTGGTCTTCATAAGCTTTTTGCGCTTGTTGCGCCGCTTGCTGATACCCGCCCATGCGAAGTTGACTTGCGGTTTGCGCTTGTTGCTCCATCACATTTCTAGCCAATTCTTGCTCGGCTACGGCCTGCCTTGATCCGCCAAAAGCCCCCGATGCGGCGGCTTGTGCTTGCAGACCCTGCTCGCGAATGTCGCCTTCGCGGCGAATATCTCTCATGGCCTGTTGAACCACTTGATCTTCGTAGGGGTTCATAAAACTTGAGGTAGCGGTAGGATCAAACTGACCAAACGTTTGGTTTAATCGTTGTTCCGCGCCCGTTTGGCGAGTAAAAGGCGCGTTTATATACTGGCCTTGTCGGCCAGAGGCTTGGGACAGCATTTGTTGCCCTTCGCGAGTCGCGCCCATTGCTTCGCTAAGGCCGCCAAACCCATAATCCTCTAAATACTTGAGGCCAGATTCGCGAGCCTGTGTGCCTTTTTGAAGGTATGGCAAATAAACGCCAACACCTTGTTGTTGAAGATTAGCCGCTTGTTTTTGAGCATCCGTGAGCCCTGCAACTTGATAACCCGGCGGCAAAACCGGAGGGGGCGGGGCAGAGGCTAAGTTTTCATCAATAAATCCTTTTACGCTTTCCAGTAACCCGGTGCGATACGCCTCAATCGCGGGATCTTCCTTAATAATCTGAGTTGTGGTTTCAGTTGCCACGAGGAGCCCTCCCCTCAAAAGTACGCATCATGTCATACATTTGTTGCATTCCCTTCTGACGGCTACCGTTGCCAGCGCCACGCACTGCTTGTGCGGTCATTACAAACTCGCCATCAGACAACATCGCGGGGATATCGTCAGAGGTCTCTGTTCCGGGCCCCCGAATCGGGCCATTACGGCGAGGAAAAGAGCTAATATCCCCGCCATTTGCCGCACCCATTAACTGCGCGTAATTAGATCCGGGTTGAGATATGGCGTAACGCTCGGGGTACATTTGCAATAGATCCCTTCCGGTCATGCCGCCAAAGGCATCAAAAGGAACGGGTGGGTCTTCGGCTTTAAATAAACCAAGCGGCCCCCCTAAAACAGTAGTAGCTCCAAGAAGAGGCAAAGTTTTTCTCATAAGCCCCGGAGCAAGCTCTTTGGCAATTTCGGCGGCTTGTTCAGTTGAAACGTTAAAACCTGCGGTTTTAAGTTTTTCTAAAATGTCTGTCGCAGAAGAACCGGGTAAAAAGGCCTGTCTTAGATGACTAATGTCCCCTGTAGTAAAGAAAGATTTAACTGAATTAAAAAAGCCCGGATCTACTGCCGCTCTTGCCGCTTGGGTTATATCCCCAATCCCTTCGATTGGGATGCCTCCCGTCGGCGCAGTGGGAGCCGCACCCGGCGCAGTGGGAGCCGCACCCGCGTCAATAGCGTTTTGCCTTAGTTTGTTCCGAATCAATTGGTCAGTGGGGCTCATACTTGCTTGTTCAACTGTCTCGGCTGCTACGCTACCCGCGTCAATGGCGTTTTGCCTTAGTTTGTTCCGAATTAATTGGTCAGTGGGGCTAACGCTACCCGCCGCCGCGGGAGCTTTAGCGGGCCCTAACAAGTAATTACCCTCGGGAAGAGTCGTTCCAGCCGCCTGCATACTCTCTTGAACCGCCGCTTGCGCAGCGTTTTGGGGGGGCATGATTTCGGGCCCCAACGCTTCCGCCCCCGTAAGATCAACCGCCGCTGTTCCTTCAGTAATCCTGCCCGAGGATTCAAGGGCCGCTACCTTCGCCTGCTCTGCGGCAGTTAATGCTTTAGGAACAATACTAGGGTTAACACCACCCCCCAGCCCCGTAGGCAAGCCGCTCTTAACGCCCGCCATAAATTCTCCGCCTTGCATGACGCTACCAATACCCGACGAAATGCCGCCCACGGCACCGCCAATTAGCGCCGCTTTGAAGGCGTCTTTAAGGTTTCCGCCTTGAATTAAAGTACCAATGCCGCTACCTAGCGCACCTGACGCAATGGCTCCAAGGGGGGGAAACAAGATGCCTAGACCTACCGAAAGTATAACTGGCGCAAGTTTCTTAAAGACTTTAACTACGCCCTTAACGGCCTTTTTGACGCCTTTAAAAAGCTTTTTCAGGAAGAACTCGGGCTGACCCGTAACCGGGTTGATGCTGTTTAGCTGGTTACCGACCACATAACGTTCGGGATCAATGCCCATTTCTCTCATGCGGCCAAACAACGCCTCTTTCAGCGCGGGGTCTTCTTGAAAAACCTCCATGGGAATGACGGTCTCACCGTCCGCAACGTGCGCAATTCGGTTGTCGCCTTCTCGCCCAAAATCCGCCAGTTGATCGGCAGTGGGGCGAATAATCTCATATTCAAGGCCGTTTAATGCCTCGTCTGACCAAGCCCCAGTTGTGGCGGTCAAAAACGACGCTAAACCCCCATTGGGGACCTCATAGGGTTTTTGTGCGACTGCTGCGTTCATGTAGCTATCCCATAGTAATGCATTATTGTATCAAACCCACTGTTTTCAAGCTATCTATGGAGTTGATACCGTCACTGACCCAACCGATCCCGTGCTAGAAACACCCGCCGGATGGGGCTTATATGTGAGTACTATTTTTAAAATGCCGTCTTGTTGAAAAACGGCCCCCGTTTCAAGGTTGTAATCGTTTTCTTGCAAATTCGTCAACGTAAGGTCCGTGTGCCGTGCATCACCGGGGTTGATAAATTGCTGAAGAAACACAGAAAACGAACGAACGACCTCGGACATATATCCAACGTCGTATTGGCTTGGCGCGACGGGAAACTGCGGCAACGGAAGCCGTCGATTACTCATCGTCTACCGTCCGTCCTGATGTCTATGCGGGGTGCGCCCAAGCGCCACTGCACATCTTCTGTATTGCTTTCTAATTTAAGGGCTAAACTACGGCCCCGAAGCCGAACATGTATTTGATCCGTAAATTGTTCTACAGGAACCGTGGCCGAGCGCGTTACGCCGTTGGTGCTTGTGGTGTTGTAAGCATCTCCGGGAGCGTTTCGTGTCTGTAAAATAAAGTTTACCGACGGATCACTTGCGGTAGATCCCGAAAAAGTTACGTCCGGTAACATCCTGCGGATAAAGGAAAACTGATCTCCGTCCCCAATGTCCATTTGACTAGATTCAATATAAGAATTAATTGCCGAGTCGTTTTGACCATCATTTAACCCCGCTTCGTGGAGATATAAATAACCGTCTGTTCCTGCTACCAGAGGAAACTCATTAATCCCCCTATCTACCCACGCGGTTCTTGCCAAAGTGCCGTAAAACCAAATCTGTTGCTGGTGGTTGTAAACGACATAACGATCTACCTCGTCCGAATCTGAGGACGGGTAAAACCACCAAACTTCATTAAACGAAGAGTTTAGCCCCGCAAATACTTTTTCTGCCTGTACGTCGTTAAAGTCGCTAAACACATAGTCCCTTACGGTACAGGGCAACTTTTGAACTTGGCCGGTGTACACATAAAAATCTTGCATACCCATCCAAAACACCATGTCATCCATTGCTTTCGCGCTGTTGGGCGACATAATCGTAATGTTTTCAGAGATTAAATTAATGCCGAAAGTAAAGGGCGGCCCTAAAAACTGCATTGAGTGAAGCGAAACATCTGTAAACACAAGAACTTGTTGCCGCGTTTCTATCGCAGTTACAATTTCTGAGCCGGAACCTAAACGAAGATCCCCGGCAGTGTTTGTGGGTAAAGATTGCCACGTAGTGGGGCTTTCTTGATCGCTAAACCTTATTAACAAAGGGTCTTGTGTGCCAATGGCGTTTTCTGGGTCACAGCCAAACGCAATAATGTGCCGATCTACATCAGACACCAAAACTTGTTTAGCGATAGTGGGTGTTGTGGAATCCGCCCCAGCCAAATCGGACAGTGCTACCGCACGACCTACCGGGGCTGTTGCAAATTTGACGCTCTTATCCCAATAATAAATACCCGCATCTCGGGCATTTATGATTAGGTCCTCACCAAAATTATCGCTGCTCCAAAGCCTAAGCGTGGTGCCTACGGCTATCAGAGAAGTACCAGAGCCCCACGTTCCACGGCTCCACGTTCCTGCGCCCCATCCGGTTCCCGCTACCGTGGTATCAAGGCCCGTGTTTATTTGATAGGTGCCCACGACAGAAGACCCGCCGTTACCGGTGTCGCTTGCGTTTGCAGTAACAGTAGTTCCAGACGTATCTTTTGCGACAACTTTATAGCTGTTAACAGAGACAATCTCTGTTATTTGGTATTCTTGATTAAGAACAGTTGCGGTTATATTGCCGCCCAACGTTGCCGCGCCACTAAAGGTTACAAAGTCATTTTCAATAGCGCCGTGATCAGTGTCGGTGACCGTTAGTGCAGACGAGCCATTTGAGGCAGCAAAAGTAACATCGCCCGCAGAAGTTGTAAGACGTATAGGGGTTATGTCGTTGTATCCTCCCCCCGCTTCAACGTAATATTTTAAGTTTGTGCCGACGCCATTAAAAACCTCCCCGTTCAATGCAACAAAGGGTTTTAAGTTCCGCGCAGTGCCTAAATAGACCGCTCCGCTATATTTTTCCCAGCCGCCAATTTTTTCCGGCAATCCAAACCGGAACCGGATTTTGTCGCAGTCAAACCAGCCCCCTTCGTTAGCATACGAAGTTGTTTCTCGTACAATGCCGGGCTTAAACTGAAGCTTAGTTAGTGGCAACTTAAATACCTCTACAAACTATTGGCAATTATTCTTTAGGCCAATCGTTAAAAGTTGAAGGATTATCTGGAGTACCTGCTATTAATGTGACAAAAGCGGCATGAGTAGTCACCGCGTTGATCTGAGCTTCCATAGAGTTTGAAGCAGTGCGTACCGCCGTTCTGTAGGTTAATACGTCAGCAGGAATGGCAACACTAGCTTCCGCCCTGCGTATAACGTACCAATCAGTAGGAGCTAGCAAACTTCCTGCCTCTGCTTTGACCTTGGCGCACTCTTGAGACTTTAGACCCAGCGTAATGATTGGATCTCCAAATTGGTCGTAAGCAGGCTCTCCGTCAGTCTCGTCTATTTCGTGTACGTCATCGAGTGCCTTTGGCGTATCAGCATCCCAATAAAACCGTGGGTCAAACGGAGCAGGGTCATCTACCCACACTAGACCAGCCGCAGTCTTCTCTTCGTCTGACCAAGATCCCCAATTAGAGGGGTGCTTAATTCCGTCATCATCCGTCCAGCTTCTGCCTGCGCGAATGACTGTAGTGTTATATGTCCATGCCATTGTTGTTACCTCGCGTTGGCGTATTTGAAGGGCATCTCAGCAAATGCTATGTAAACCATAGTGTTGGTGTTTCCGTTAAAGTTCGTTGAAGTTCCTCGCACCTTAAATCCGCTAGACACAATATCAAAACCACCGCCACTTGCCGCATACTCTGCCGAAAGATAATTTGTAGATACAATAGAATTTGTTTCGTTATATCCTACTCGCTTGTTGTCAATAAGCGTCCAGTAATCAGTAGTATTAATATTTTTTATAAGAATAAACGCGGGTTTAAAACCGCAGTTAATAAACGGGCCGTCTGCGCTTCCGTTGCCTGTGTATATGCCGACCTTGCTAAAGCCTTCTACGCTATGCAGGCAATAGGCAATATTACTTGTAGAGCCCGTAAACGTGACATTGCTAAAGACAGAGCTTGTCGGAGCGGAATAACTGCTATCTGCTTTTACGGTTACATCGTTAAGGCGCACGAAATCCAGCGAGCCATCTATTACAGTTGTACCTGTCCACCAATAAGTACTTCCTGTTGATAGGCTTTTTTGAATTACAATATGAGGTGCTGAAGATAGACCGTGCCCAACAGTACCCGCACTTGATCCGTTATATTTGACAATACTAAGCCCTATATCTGTATTAACAGACACGGTAGCTGATATAGTTCCGTCACTGTTGCTTGAGCCTGCACCGTTAGCCTTCCAGTTCCAACTAGCATAAGTAATCCCAGAGCCGTTGCAACCGCCATCGTCGTCGCCAAGGGTAAAACCATCACTATCAAAACTTGTTAATGATACAGAATCTGTATATTCAGCAGACTCGTGGTTTATAGATAAATCTTTCGTTGCTCCCCTAACCGCATCAAACGAGCGCCACGATTTTCCACTGCTTCTTGCTTTTAGCCACACCCAATCAGGCTGAAATCCAACGCCTGTAATGTTGTTAGTGCTGTCATTGCCTGAATACAGCACAGTATTAAAGTGATCTTGTGGGCTGTTGTCTACAGCAGGGTTAATCGCCGCCACTGGATCAGGCAGGTTAGCCGTACACAGGGCTAGGAAGCCTGCTGGTGGCTGATAGTAAAAGTCACCAATTCCGTTAGAGTCTGTGTTGCCTTGTGCAGTCTTTTGACCAGCAAAACTAGAGTCTTGACCAAAGTTCCAAATAGCTCCATCGTTAGCTCCTAAAACGCCACCAGCGAGATAGGTTTCCAAGTAACTACCAAAGTTTTGGCCTGTCTGAGTTCTGAGAAGTGTTCCGTTTTTATATATTCGACCCTCTCCACCATCGTAGTCAAAAGCTACAGCAACAATATCGCCAGAAGTAAATCCAGCAATCGTTGTATCAACGCCTCCTATTCTAGATTGTCCGTTGGCTTGATAGAAAACACCGTAGGAACCAGAGCCGCTCTGGAGGTCTTCTTCTTGAATACAAATATGTGGGTAGGTATTGTTATCTGTGCAAAGCATTTCAAAATAACATTTCTTTTGTTGCATCGTTGCAAACTGATAATCACTAGTACCAGTAGAGTAGCCTTTAAGGTTACCCTCGGTTAGTGTTGTAGTATTAACTGCCCACCTAGCAATATTAGGGTTTATCGTAGCAAAGTTATTCGTCGGGCTGTCAGGTACTTGATCCGTGGCTACAATATTCGTAACTGTCCAAGTATTGCCGTTTCCGCTTGAGTCCGTGCCTAGTGAGCTAGAGTTACCAAACTTTAAGTAATACCCTAAAGAGCCGTAGCTACCTTCGTACTCTTTAGGAACCCATGTGTCTGCCTTGGTTTCGCCAAAGCTGGTAGGACCATAAGAAAGTCCGTCAATAAAATTTACTTCGGCTATGTAGCCATCAAAGTAAGTGGTGTTGTATGGCGTAGACCCAATAGCATGTACGACGGTGTTGTTGACGTAGCCCTCATGGTTGTAACTTGGGGCTGTGCTAGTGCTGTAAGCAGTTATCTGCTCTCCATTAATATAAATCCTAACCCTGTCTGCGGAATATGCGTCGGAGTATGTCGTGTCTACCCTTAAAACAATATGATACCAAGCAGAAGGATCTCTAAACTGCTGGGTTGTTTTATATTGAAAAGTATAGGCGCTAGACGCATACCCGTTAAAGTGCAGATGATCGGCATTATCAAAGTACATAACGTCCCTGTCGCTACTGTATCCAACGCCAGTACCAGCACTAAAAAGGCCGTCATAGGCCGCATCTGATAATTTTGAACGCTTAAACCAAGCACTCCATGTGTACGTCCTGCGGTTACTAGCAGACGAAGGTGTTCTGGTTAACTGCGAATTACTGTCGAACCGCACAGAGTTATCTATCTCATGCGGATAAAAACTACCCGATGAGTACATCCATTGCGGTGAGCCAAATGGACCTGACATAGCTTATCCTCAGCTAAACGCGAGTTGTGGAGCGCCGAGCAAGATGCGGCCTGATGCGGCTACAACGTAAGGCACAATGTCCGTGGTCGATGCGGCAGAAGACAAGGTAAGCCCTGCTCCGCTGGCCGTCTCGTAGTCAGTACCAAGAGACACTGTTCGACTCCCCGTACCGTCCTGAATAAACACGATGAACCCGGACTGACCTAAAATCTCCGTGCTTGGGTTAGCCAAGGTCACGTTGCCTGTTAGCGTTAGTACAAAGTTCTGATCGGCACTAAAGTCCAGAGTAATTGATCCGCTGTTACTGGTATCCGTTTCAGTGCTAGCGACTGCGGTAGTAAACGTACCTGCGGCGGCAGTAGAGCCACCAATAGTCACGGCATCCGCAGTACCGCCGTTGATGTCAGCAGTAGTCAGCACAGCACTTGCTACCGTCACTACGCCACTTGAGTCTGCAATAGACCCTGCGGCTGTACCGTCTTTAGCTTTTAAGTTCGTTACTTCAAGATTGGTTGCATCAACCGTCGTGGCATTTGCGGTGGTAAACGTGCCAACTGCGGCGGTAGAGCCTCCGATGGTCACATTGTCCGCAGTGCCGCCATTAATGTCAGCGGTGGTTAGTACTGCGCTTGCTATTGTCACTACGCCACTTGAGTCTGCAATAGACCCTGCCGCCGTGCCGTCCTTAGCTTTTAGGTTGGTAACTTCAAGGTTGGTTGTGTCAACAGTAGTTGCGTTGGCCGTGGTAAAAGTGCCTACTGCCGCAGACGATCCGCCGATGGTGGTTCCGTCAATAGCGCCGCCGTTGATGTCTGCCGTTGCGATGGTTGCACCCGTTACGGTTAAGTCAACATTAACGTCCGTAACCGTTGCGCCTGAGCCGCCGCCATTAAACTTCAGCAGGACATCTGCGCCGCTAACAATCTCAAAGTCATTTGAAGCGTTATAGGTGCCCTGAAAAACAATAACAGAGCGACTACCCGACAGGCTGTTGCGGAAGTGAACAATTTTTTCAGCGTCGTTAGGCGTAAGTTGAACATACGCCGTGCCGCCCAAGTCGCCCCCATCAACAAACTCAATAAACTTGTTTCTGCCGTTAGACGACGAGCCGTTTGTTATGGGCAGCGCCGTAGGTGATCCAGAGCTTCCGGCAGATGACAACGTAATAGAAATAATCCCATTGACGGCTTCATCAAGCAGGTCGAGGTTGGTATTGGTGGTGGTGCCCCATGTTCCCGACTGTTCGCCGGTAGCAATCTTTTCAATACCAAGATTTGTAGTGTAAGTGCTAGGCATTATTCAATCCTCTTTATGCCGCAATGTCTTCATAATTTGGGGTCTGGGACGGGGTTATCTCTGACCAACTTGGCGTTTGGTTTGGAACGATGGCACCCCAAACCAAAACAGCCGTGACCTCTCCTGTAGCGGCAACGCCCGTTACCTCTACATTTTCGCCTGTGCCCTCCGATACAGTGACAGAACCTACCGCACCTGTAGCGGCAATGCCCGTGACAGACGCATTTGCACCGCCTGTGGCCGTAACAGAGCCCACCGAACCCGTGGCAGAAACCCCGGTAACAGAAACAGAAACATTTTGGGCGGCGTTGACGGTAACAGACCCCACCGCACCTGTGGCGGCAAGACCCGTAACCGACAAGTTTACATTCGTAATCAGCGATACGGTGCCAACAGCACCCGTTGCAGAAACCCCGGTAACAGGGGCATTTACATCGCCGTTTACTGTGACAGACCCTACTGCCCCAGTGCCACCTGCGTTAGTGTCGCTACCTTCGCCCCACGCAGCACTGCCCCATCCACCACGACCCCAGCCGGTAAATGAGACAGTTACGTCGGACATTACGCTATCCGAATAATTGCGTTGCTTGCGTCAGCCGTGGGAAAAACAATAGTAAAGTCTCCAGAGCTAGACGTTTTATCTGCACCGAAATCAAGAACAACTACCGTAGGGTCCCCACTAGCACTGTCGTTGTAGATCAACGCACCCCGTGCCGTAAGCGACGAAGAGCTAAACGTAAGATCTGCAAAATCCGTGAACGCAGTGGTACTTGACGTAGTTGGATCTACACGGGTAAGGGTTCCCCCGCCCGCAGTGTACCCCGTGCCGCTGATCTCGTTGCTTGTCGTATAAGCGGTAGTAGCGGCAGTAAAACTGGCGCTGTTGGTGTACATGGCGAGCTTAAAGGTGTTTCCGCCAGAATTTTTAAAGTTATGTACGCCTTCAAGCAACTCCTTTTTAAAGGACGTACACATAAAATTGCCACTAAAAGCCATTTAAAGCCTCCTAATCGTTTCGGCTAACTCTTTTTGCCCCGCATCAAGCAAAGCGTTGTAAACAGTTGTGCGATCACTTTGGATCGCCTCGCGCATGTAATGCGTAAGCACCTGACGTAAGCTGTCTTTATACGCCAACGCTTGATCTCTTATAGCGGGGGGAGCGGATTCCGATACTTTAACAATCCGATCTAAACACCGAGCAGCAACCTCTTCTGGGGTAAATCCCCGGTTACTGGTAGTATGAACATTTACAATACCAGTGTGTATTTTACCGCCTTCCACCATCATTGTTTAGCCCTTATTACCATTCCGGTGCGATACTGGTCAGTGGGTTCTTTGGATTCTCCAAACAACTTTAACGACTGAACCCCTTGAACAAATTGTTGCTGGTAGTTTTGCAGTATGTCGGGCTCCCCCTTCATATACGTGTACGCTTCCACCAAACAACCATAAAGCATCGTCATTGGTGCATTTTCGCTTAACCACGTTGTTCCAGAGCTTGAACCTGCCGTAAGGCTTGCTGGTCGATAAAAATAATTAAGCTGAACCGTGTAAGAAGAATTTGGGGTAGGCCCAACAACAAAATTATCTACGTCATACACGGCGTAATATTTGGGAGAGCCCGTGGTCGCATCGTTTGGGTTGACCGTTTGTATAAAATCGGGGTCTTTTAGCTCCAAAAACACTTTATTACTACTGCTGTCTACAAAAGACAAGGACAAAGGCGCTAAAAAATCACTTGGGCAAGCCAAGAATTGATTGGCATTTGTCATTGTCCCGGAAGCATTTTTACGAAAAAGACTAAGTTGAACGTTTTTAAGAATGCGTTCTTCAGTGTTTTTTATAAAAATGTCCAGATTAGTTACAAACGACGTTTCGTCGTTTTCAGTGTAATCTTGAATCGCGGTTTTTAGCTGTGCGTATGTAAAGCTCATACCGTATTTACCTTATAGCCCATGCCGCTGTGGTTAGTGCAGTATGTGTAGAGCGTTGGGGCTCCTGAAGCCACAGTAATCTGGGTATAGGCCCCTGCGCTTCCCGGTGTGCCAGAGGTTGTCACTCCGGTGGTGTACTCGCTGCCGCCGCCGTGTGAGCCATCAGATGTGGTTGAAAATCGCAAGGGATGTCCAGAGTTACTGCTGTCCGACTGATCAAATCGATAGGTTTGACCCTCACTAACGTCTACACCGCTTACTCCCGGCAATGTCCCGTCTTGATAATATTTGTTCCCAGAACCGGGATTGGCCACCGTTATCGCGTAAGTTGTAACATTCACAGTCACTGAAACACCGCTTCCGGCTACAGACGCAGAAAGACCGGTCACATTAACATCAACGTCGGTAACCGTTGCGTTTACGGCAACAACTCCTACTTTACCAAAGGCTTGCGGAGTATTTAAGTTGGGATTTTCAACAAGAGGAACCCCCACAAAAACGTCTAAAGGCTCAATCCTATCCGGGCGAGGGTTTTGCAGCGCCTGCGGATCTATGGCTTTGCGACGAGGCTCAATCTGAGGTTGCTTGGGGTCATACTCATCTGGACCCACCAACATGCCCGTCCACTCTCTTCTCATCTCGTTAAGCTTGTAACGCTGTCCCGAGCGGTCAGAAATACCGTAAGCAAATTTACCTGATGCAAAATTACCCATGGCTATGGTCTCTGGTACGCCATTGTGGGTTGAACATTAAAAGACGCTCGGTCCCGGTCTTCAGAAGCCGCTCTCTCGAACTCTTCCTCGTACATCGCTTTTAAAAGTTGAACACGATCCGGCGCTTTTTTTATGGCAAGGTAATAAGCTAATCCTGCCGCCAAGCAGGGGTAAAACCTAAAAGGAACATCCATGGTGTTGGTGTAGGTGTCCGCGTCGTCCATGCGAACAAGCTTGTCAATGATAACCGTATCCGTGCTGTTTTCAGGAATCGGCCACAACTTCAACGTAGGATCTATTTGACGATCCACAAAAAATTGTGACGGACGCGCCTGCTGAGTTTTACTCGGGATGTTGATGTAATCACTACGGCTAATGCGATCAAGGGCATAATCCGTATCACTGCGACGAACAACCGCATTCAAAATATCAATTGTAGACGCGCCTAAGCTATAGTTCCCGGTTCCTTGCGTAAGGGTTACCGTAGCTTGTTCAATAGTCCATTGATTAAGGCCACGGTTTGCCCAATCCCCTAGCATTAAGTTAAGGGATCTTTTAGCTGTTTTAAGGTCATAACCGGTGCGAACTTCTAATCCACACCGCTCATACGCCTCTTCGATGTAATCACTTACATCTAGCTCAAAGTTTGTAGACCCAGAAACAGCCATTATTACAAGCTCTTAGAAGAAGAACTGCGCACTGCCGCGCCGCCTTTAGCCGTTTTCTTTACCGCGCCGCCTTTAGCCATTTTCTTTGCCGCGCCGCCGTTACGCATTTTCTTTGGCCCTTCTTTAGGCTTAGGCTTGACAGCGCCGCCGTCAGCCATAAAACCCATTTTATTACGAACGTTTTTAGGAAGCTTGGCTAACCCTTTATTTGCTTCAGGTACTTCTTTCTTAGCCATTCCACCGTTACGCATTCCCGGCGGCTTTTTTGGCCCTACTTTAGGCTTGGCCGCCATTCCGCCGCCACGCATTCTTTTCACAGCGCCGCCGTTACGCATTCCCGTTCCGGCACTACTCATTTTCTTGGCCATTCCTTTTTTTGGTCCTACTTTAGGCTTCATACCCGGCATTGCATAATCTCCTGTATAACGTTTGTCTTTTGTTCCAAAGGTTTGCAGTTGAAACATCCTTCATGTATTGCTCATAATACCCTTTTTCTCTTAGCTTTTCTGCCGATATTTCCAGCTTAGAAAGCCTTTGAACAAACGTAATTGCATACAAATCCTCCACTAAATGTGGAAACGTTTGGTCAAAAACTTCCTCATCTTGATCATCTTCTGGGTGAAATCCCATAACCCACAGGTCTTTTTGAATAAAAATTCCCATAGATACGGCGTCATTAATGCCGTCCAGATACTCGTGATACGTTTCTGGATCTTGCTCATAGAACAATTCAACGTAGCAAACTAAGTCAAAAGTGTCGTCAAACTGTGACAACGCCGTATAAAGACCTTGTTTTTCGTCGGAATAGCTAAATACAAAACCTACGCGGTCATCTGCCCACGCTTTTTTTGCATAAGGACATGCCGGAAGATTGTTAAAAAACGGATGAGGCGTTTCAAGGGCGTGACTAGACCAGCCCCGTACTTCCTCTTGAATTTGTTGTTCTAGCTCTAACATTAGGCATACCGCGTTCGCTTTCTTCTGTTTGATAAGACTGCTCCGCAGCCTTTATTTAGCTTACGCACCTCGCCGCCAGATTTAAAGCTAACTTTGGCTGCTTTGGTGTTAGATACCACTTGTTTACCTTTTGCACCTTCTCGCTTTTTCTTTTTTGCGGTAGATGCTCTTTCAGATTGAGTTAGGCTTTGGGCCTTTGATCGGGGCAAACAACGATCTGGGTTTGTTTTGTCTTTGGAAGTGCCACATTTACCTGCAATGTTGCCACTGCTGTCAATGCGCACCCAATCTTGATCTCGCCATTTTTTAAGCTCGCCCATGTGTTACGCTTTTCCCTTGGCTTTTTTCGCGTAATTTGGGTCTTTGCAATATTTGCTAGCGGCCATGTTGGCATATGCCGAAGGATAAGTGTCGAAAGTTCGCTTTGCCCACGCTTTTCCCGCCGGACAAATTTTGCTTCCCTTGCTTTTCCCGGAGGCATCTCCGCCTTTACGCAAGTAGGTGACTTGAAGCTTAGTTTTTTTGGGTCCTGTCTTAACCCGAGAGCCACAACCACCCATTTTTACCCCCAGAAATTAGCCGCAATTGGTGCGAGAATAATAAGCACCGCAATTCCCCAAATTTTTAAATCTAGTTTGCTTAAAGCCTCCGAATTCTTGGCTATAAGCTCTTTTTGGTCGCCTAAACGCTCTTCGATACGTCTATATCGCAAATTGCATTCGGCCTCGTGTTTTTCTAAACGAGACAACACCTCTTCGACCTGCATATTTAACACGCTACCATGCTTTGCAAGACCAATATCTTGCCGTAAATTTGTCTTTTGCCGTGTCGCAATTGTGCCGGGCTCTAAAATTACTTCTGCGCCCCGGTTGAGACTTTTTAATCGACATGTTTGGGTCGCCAAAACGTACTAACTTGACTTCAGTGCCTTTTTTAGCCAAAACCGCGCTTTTTTTAGACTTTCCGGGGGTCTTTTTGGGCTTGTTATAGCCCGAAAAAGTTTCCCCTCTGTACTGTAGTCGTCCAGAAGGGAGTCTTCGCACACTTTTAGTCGTAGCCATGGTTAGGCAAATTTCTTTCGCAGGTACAAAATAATAGTGTAAGTGTCGGCGCTGCTGTGCCCTACCGTAGTGAAAGAAACATCTCCGGTTTTACCGCTTCCTGCATTGTTTGTCAGGCCACCAAAAGACGAATAGTCGTGGTCGCCGCTTTGGTTTTCACCAAGTTCTATGCAAAAAACATCAGAAGTGGCGTCAAACAAGATTTTGACTTTCATGCCTATGCACTGCCACCAAATCCGTTCAATAACGACTTCATTACAAGCGTCGCCATCCGCACTGTTTGATAAAGCAGAAACATCTACTTTTACGACAGCACTTTCCCCCGATCCATCGGAAACGTTGGTAAATTTCATAACGGCCTGTTTAGGGCCATCGATTAGCGTTTGTGACGTTACCGCATCAGCCATGAAAACCTCCAAAAATGGGGGTCGAAACCCCCGTTTAGATTATTGATCCGCAAATGCCGGAGCAGTTGCCCCCGTTACGGTGCCAAAGATCTGGTAATTGGTGGTGTTTAAGCCAAGGATAGTTACATCACACCCAGCCGGTACGTTTAGCTGGATACTGCTGTTGGAGTTTCCATCAGAAAACACCGCACTTACTTCGTTGTCGGTATCCAAGAAAGTGACACCGCCAATGTAGAAGTTGGCGTTACCGGGAGTAACAATGATTGCATCCGTAGCATCTGCCGCGCCGCCAGCATAAACAAATCTAAAGACTGAGCCCGCAATCGGGGCAGGCAACGTATAAGTGTTGTCTTGGCCGCCGTCTGGGATCAGCAGGATTCTTCCGCTGTGGGTAGCATTAGTAAGGGTTACGTCGGCGTCAGCAAGGCTTACGGGTCCGTCCCCAAGCGTAGCAACTTCTGTAATGGTGCCAGTAGTCGCATTTTTGCTTACAGCTTTAAAAGTAGTTTCAGACCGAACGGGTCCTGTAAAAGTAGTGTTAGCCATGGGATTCTCCTGTCGTGGCAAATGTCATCCGCCCTATGCGGATGTCAGGATTTGGGTATTTTAACACGCAAAAAGAAAGGGCGGCAAATGCCGCCCTTGCCCGATCCGAAGATCTATTAGGCTCCGGGGGAGCCAAACACACAACGCCAGTCGGAAACACCGAAACTGTAACGCTCACGCGCCTTGAAGCGCATGTTGCCAGTGTCGAAGTCGCCTTCCATGGCGGTCTTGATGGGGCTACGGTTGAACAACTTAAAGCCGTTAGGGGCGTCAGTCTTGAGAAAGAACGCGTCCGTATCGGTCAAGAAGTGGTTCACAACAGCGCCATCAGGGATCATTCCCATAGACTTCATTGCGTTGGTGTCGTTGTCAGCCGTACCCGAACGGAGGTTAGAGTTAATAACTCTTTCTGCAATAAATTGCAGTTCCTTCGGGATAATCAGCTTCATGCCACGTACCGCAATCTTCAGACCACGCTCATCGGTAAAACCCGCGATGTCAATCAGCATCTGCTCAAGCGAAGTCTCGTTGAGATCCGCAGCTACAGACAGTTGATTACGCTGGTTGCCAGACAGAGAAGGGTGAGCAGAAGAACACAGAGCAGCGCCATCACCCACTGGAGAACCAGTGCTGAACGCATTGTTCAGGATGGAAGCGGCTTTGATCTGCTTGGTTTGTGACATAGATCGTGCCAAAGCACGGGTGTAGCGAGAAGCAAGACGATCATAAAGATTGTCTTCGATAGCTTCTTCAGTGATGCTGAAAGCCAGAGCGATGGTTTCGTGAGTATAACGAGCAGTAAAAGTCTCCTGCGCGTCATCAAACGAAATAGAACCACCTTCTGATTTAACCGGCGCAGTGCCGAAACCAGACAGCATTACTTCTTCTTCAAAAGCACGGTCTGAAGACTCTTCGTCGAAGATCTCCCCGTGCTCTTTTTCGTAGCGATCATACTCAAGGCCGAAGAGAGCGTTTAGTCCGGGCTCAAGCTCCTTCGCCAGTTGTGCGCGAGAAATAGCCATTACTTAGTCTCCCTTAAATACCAGTTGAGTCAGCGGTTGTTTGAGAAGCAAACGCCCGCGTGGCTGCGTTGAAGTGAGCGTTCAATCGAACGAGCAAGTGCGCACCCGCTGACGCATAATCATTGTTAGCGTCATCATCCACCAAACCTACAATACGCAAAGGTAGCGTTGCTGTAGTGGCGATAGTGCTTACGCCTAGCTGAGAATTAGACTTACCTGTATCGGTAGAACCGGTACGAGCAGAAGTTCCCAAACTAGCGTTAGCAAAAACAGCCGCCAAAGCAGTGGCTCGGTTGGTGAGGGTGGCATCCGCCGCTACGACGAACAGTTGGTTGGGGTTATCCGCTACGAGAGCTTTTACCGGGTAGTTAGTGTCTACAGACACGCTACCTGATCCGGGCCAGTAGTTAAGCCATACAGGCTTCTTCTGGGTAGAATCGTGGTACTGGACCCCTACGAGAACACCAAGGGCTTGCGTAGTGCCGCCATTAGTTGCCCCAGCTTGGTCGATTACGCCTGCCGCAAGAGGAACCACAATTGAACCATTAAAGATTGCATTTGTGTTGTCACTAGCAATTTCATACTCAGTGACGCCAGTGCTGTTAACACCGCTTCCTACAAGACCAACAGGACGAAGACCAAAGGCAGTTTCTTGATTTGCCATGAGTTAATATCTCCGTTCTGTGCGGCCCTATTTTTTAGAGCCGCCAAAAGTTACACGACTTTGACGCTCGGATTTACCGATTGTCATAGTTGGATGAGCGTTTTCTCGCAACATATCCGATTCAACTGCTTCCATTTGATCCGCGTTTCGTTGAGCAAAATACTCAGCGCGTTCCTCCACAGTTTCAATCGGAATACGAGCGAGCATCAGACCACCCACACCAAACACACCTTCATATTTACCTGATTCTATTACCGGGGATTCAAAATCGGGGTATTCGTCTTGGCGAACAAGCTCATAGCCTTCTCGCAATCTAGCAGAGATATTTTTCGTGTCATCAAAACCACGAACTTCTGCACGAATCCATCGATGTTTGTAGCCCTCTGGTGCAGGCGGTGCATCTAGCATAGACGGGGGAGCCCAAGGCTTACGCCTACCTTGCTTCTCCCTTGACGATGCATCACGTTGGGCGCGTTCAATGCCCTCAAAGCCTTTCTTCTCTTCGGACATCTCACTACTCCTTAACGTATTTCGCGTATTCTTCAAGCGGCACTCCCAACTTTTTAGCAATTGCTACTTGGGTCGGGGAGAGTTTGACCCTTTTTCCATTGCGCCCAGAACTACTAGAACGTGAAACTCCAGCTACATTTTGGGCGGGCCTGCGGCTGGCTGACGAATTATTTTCGAATTTATGCGGGAACTCCCGCTTAATTCTAGAATCAAGCTCATTATAATAGTCATTTGACGTAGGATCAAATCCTTCGTCTTCAATTAATTTCTTGTGAATACCAAATGCAGCAAAAGTCATGGCTTCATCCGTGCCAAACCATGCGTTTTTCCCCGCCCATTCTTCCGCTTTTGCATCTGGTTTTTGCGGTTGCGGTTGCGGCTGAGGCTGTGTGGGCTGTTGTTGGTATTGTTGCGCGGGCTGTTGTTGGTATTGTTGCTCGGCTTGGCGTTGCGCCTGCGCGTAATTGTTTTCTGCTATCGCTAAACGACTAAGTGCTTTTTGCGCCGCAACCGTACCTTCAGCATCTCCAAGCTCTACCGCTCTTTTTAGGCTAGCTTCCGCTTGTTGTTGCTCAAGATTCAGCCTGCTCCCATACTCCGTCATGTACCCTTGATCAAGAGTCTGCATTCGTTGACGAATTTGGTCGGTTTCGTTTTGAACGTTTTGAGCATAGCGAAGCGCTTCTTCTCGCTCTCGCTCCGCGTCCCGCATTTTTTTGGTTAAACGATTAATTCGTTTTTGTACGGATTCGCTGTAATTTTCTAGCTCGTCCTCTTGTTTTGAATCGGGTTCTTGAGAAACGTCTTGGAGTTCGGCGTCTGCTTCCGTGTCCTCCGTTTCGATCTCTACTTCGGTTTCTACCGCATCCCCCACTTCTAACTCAAATTGAGTTTCTTCCGCAGCACTACTCATAGTAAATCCCCCTTACAGGCTAAGAATGTCTTCTGGGTCATCAATCACGGCCAAAATCTCATCATCATTAATGATTCTGCATTCGCCGCCTTCAATTCGGAACCGAGACCCCGCGTATCGCGCAAAAACTACCCATTGTTTTTCTTCACACCATTTTCCTTCTGGAAATTTTTCAGTGTCTCTATAACAAAGGGGGCCTTGCTTAACGACATAACCCACAACAGTTTGGATTTGAGAATCGTCAAGGACTTTATTGGGGATGAAAATACCACTTTCCGTGGTTTCTTTACCGCGATAAGGAAGAATAAGCATTCTCCACCCAGTGGGTTGCGGCATACGTTCTAAAAAGCTTTTGTCCATAGAAGCGGGATCAAGCACTTTTTGTTTGGGTTCTTTGTACAAAGATTTAACGCCTTCTTTTGCAGCGTCAAGATCTAATGCTTTAGCGGCATCAGTCATCAAATTGCTCCTGTTGTTCAAGCAGGCCCGAGAGTTCCTGTGAAATAAAATTCAGAGCAGATAATTCCCCCATGAGGTTTTGATACTGCTCCATGGACTTAACATGGTTGTTTTCCAACAATTCTGAGATGTGAGTTCTGCGATCTTTAACCGCTCGCTGGATAAACTGAGCTAACTGTATAAAGTCCACATGCGCTCCATCTTAGAATGTCTTATCTATATAACACGACGATCTAAGATAGGCAACTAATATGTCCAGATGACGGGGGTAGTGGTGCGAATGTCTACGTGTACGAACGTTTTGGCTACCCCTATTCCATTAAACCCTAGCTCTAACGCTTTTTCGACTAAAACGCGTCTTTGTACGCCACCAGAAACGGCAATGTCTGCGGCAATTCCTTGTGTGTGGGTTCCGGGGGTTTTCTTAACTGCTTCAAGAGGATGTTTTGGAGAGCGATAACCAGAGCTAATCACAAACGGAAAGCCGCAATCTTCTCGCAACTGATCTAGCGTTTCTATGAAGTCTGGCTTAATTTCATTTTCGCCGGTTTCGTGACACTTAAACTCATCTCGCGTGAAATATTTGTAGCTCACTTTTCGCTCTTGCTAACAAAAAGACCAAATGCTCCAGTAAGGGCTCCGGTCATCACAGAAACTAGGGCTGCTTGTTCGGGGCTTGGATCAGGCAACATCATAAACCACTCTACAACACGATAGGTCATAAAGGTCATCGCCAAAATTAAAATTCTTGGGGCAATGCGCCACTCATTTAGTTGCGCGGGAGTCATTTTTCGCGTGAAACGCCTTTAGTTTTTTCAAAGGTACGCAAGCCGCCAAGGCCCAGCATACCCAGTAAAACTGTTAGCAGGCTTTCCATTTCAAATGTAGGAAGTTCAGGGGTGTCCACACCAGCCAGTGCAATGCCAAAAACGACAAGAGGCTGGCCAACAAAGTGCCAAGCCAAAGCAATGCCGCAAGTCCATCCAACAAATGGTCGCCAACCCGCGACAAAAAGCGACTTGTGCGCCGCTTCCGTTTGATTAACTGCAAGCTGGCCTTTTGCCAATTCTTGAGCATGGCGCTCAGACAATGTAGCAATTTCATGCGCCAGCCTCGCTCGTTCATCCGCATCAGGAATAAACTTATCTAAAAGGCCTGTTACAGGACCAATAAGAGCGTCTAGCATTACAGCTAACCGAAGCCGTTAACAGCTAGTGAACCGTGAACCGCGGAGCGCGGCACCCATGCCTCTTTTCTTGCCCGTGGTACTCTTACCCACGGCTATGTCCGGCGTTTTTTCAACCTTTGCTGAAGCATAAGGAATAGAACCTTGGCCATCAATTACGGCCTTATTTACCGGCTTTGGTGCGTTTGCCGGTGGAGCGCCATTAACTTTAACTTTCATATCATTGATTCCTGTCAAATCGTTGTTTCAATAATTCACGCTCCAACGCCGCGTCAATCCGTGACTGCGTCTGGCGCTCTTGACTAGCCAGCCTCTGCTGGAACTCCGAAGCCTTGTTCTGCATACGTTGCTGATCAAGCTGCAATCCTGCTTGATCCATCTGGAAGTCCTGTTGCTGGGCCTGCTGATCCATCTGAAGCTCTTGTTGCTTCAATTGTATCAAAGGATCGGGGCCCTGTTGACCCTCGCCACTTATTTGCGCGGACAGTTGCTTGAGTTTCTGGAACTCTTGCGCATTGATCTGAGCCGTCATGGACTCCAGTTGAAGCTCCATCTCGGGGGTTAGCTGTTGGCCGCCGGTTTGTTGCATAAGTTGCGCGGTGGCAATTTCTTGAGACTTGAGTTTAACATGCTCAATAATGTGTTTTTGAAGCGAAACTGCGACTTGCGGCATCGCTCCTATCATAGGAGAAGTTCCAAACGTTAAATGCGCCATGATGTGCGCATCGTGGTCCTGACCGTCAAACGCCTTCAGTTGAACGTTGTCAATAACGTCAATGTTCTCTTGAGCAGGATCTTTTGGAATAGGATCTTCGGAAGACGGAGCAATCAAAATCTTATCTATATCATTGACGCCTAAAGCTTCATACATGCGCCGATACGCTTCGTGCATATCGTGCATCTGCGGAGCTTGTGCCGCCATCTCAAGTTGAGACTGTGCCAAAGCAATTCGCTGGGCTTGCGAAAAAATGTTTGGATTGGAGACCGGGACCACATCCACGCGGTCATCAAAGTCTTGGCGCATGACCTTACGATCACCGCCCGCTACCGCGTAAGGGTACTCTTGCGGCAGATACTCTGACATGACCCGCGCAAGAAGTTTGAACTCCTGCTTCATGCCATAGTGCAGGCGCTTATGTACTGCACTCATGACCCGCGAGCCTTGCTCTAAGAGAGCCAGTGTGGTGCCCACAGGAGCTTGCTGATTGCCTTCCCCGACCTTCATGTCGGTAATCGTGGCAAATCGCTGTCCGGCCTCTACCACAAAGCCCAGAAGCTGCATCAACGTTTGATCCGGGCCCTTAAAGGGCAACGGCATTAAAGAGTCGCGGATCGCGCCTCCCGGAGCATCGACATCGCGGAATTCACCGGGTTGTAAGGGCTCCTCATCATCCCGTACCCGTAATCCCCGAGCCTTGAAGCCAGCAGGAAGATTAGAAAGAGTACCAGCATCAATAAGCTGGCGAAGCGCCGCCGTTGCCGTTCGGGACAAGCCGCCAATGGTATGGATAAGACCGAGACCATAGAATCCGAATCCCGGCAAAAACTTGTAATGGACGAAATATTGAATCTTTTGCTTTGTGTCATCTTGGTCGCTGTAATTACGTCGGATAGAAAGGACTTGTCCAGTGTCCTCACTAATCGTAACCACGTAAGGTATTTTAATGCCTGTGGGTTCACCATCATCTCCAATTTCTTCAAAGCCCGGCAGATCTAAATTTACGTGGCACTCTAGCAACGTGCAGTCATAATCAAGATTGGTCGGCTCTACGCCACCCAACTTGTTCATCTCATCGCGAACCTCATCGTCTGAGCCTTGCGAAGGATGTACCGGAATATCGCTGTAAAAGCCCATGATTTGCCGTTTGCGCAAATCATTCATGGACATCTTTACTACCTGCGTGATGTTTTCGCAGGAATCAAGGTCCGTCGCGCCATACGGCACAACGATGTCTTGGGCAGGAACAAATTTACTAACGGCACGATCTACCGCTTCGTCGTAATAAACTTTCTTAAAAGTTGACCCCGCCAAAGGCAAATAAAACAACATCTGATCAAACTCAGGCGTGTACTCCTCCATCACATTAGTGATGTAGTAGTTCATAAATTCTTTAACCCGAAACGCCTGTGCTTCGGCGTCTTTTGTCTTTTCACCCATAACCGCCGTCCGTACCGGACCTGTGGGCGGTAAAAGCTCATTAAATGCTTGCGCTTGGAATTGCGTGGCCGCTTCCGCTAAAAGCGGGTGTGTGACACCTGTAGCGCCTCTAAATGGCAGTGTTCGCTCTTCGTAGGAATAACCTAAAAGTTCTAGCCCCTTAGAGTAAGCATCTTCCCATTCAGACCGGGAAGACTTGTTGGCTTCAAAATCGCCCAAAAGATCAGAAGAAAGTTGACCCAGTTCTCTGTCGTCCAGTTCTTCTGCCAAGTTGCGAAAAAAATCGCCACCCTCCATGCCCGCAAGAGCCATCGGATCAAAGTCAACGGTAACCCCGCCATCTTCTTCCGTTTCAATTTCTATTCCATCAGGAAGAACCTGATCCATAGCCCCAACAAAAGTGCCGGGGGCGGCAATTTCAATGTCCAGTTCCATATCTTCTTCTAAAATTTCTGGTTGCATTGATGTCCCATCCATTAAGGATGATAAAAGTGCCTTATCGTCACCGTTGGCCATTTAAATTTTCCTGTGTAAGTTGAGCCGCTCTCCGCAGATCCGCTCGGTGAGCCTTTTCGCAATGGCTACGCTCAAACGGCCTAAACAATAGATTTAACCCAAACATCATGCCGCCCCAGAACCAATCTTCTTGCTGTCGGTAACTACGCCCAGAAATAGACTCGTTAGGGTTTTGGCTCAAAAAAAATACAACATTAATTAGCTGAGATAGTGCATCGCCACAGCGCACAAGATAAGCACCAATCCAAAAAAACCAATCATAAGCGTCACCATTAACGCGCCACATAATAAAACTCCTTCTACCGCGTTAGAGGCTAGTTGCAAGTCACTACGACTTTGTTGTTTGAGTCTGTAGTGATGACGCAACCGTTAGCCTTCATCATGTCCTGCATAATCAAGTCGCTCTTGTTGAGGTAACTCAGCCAATCTTCGTTAGTCTCATGGATGCCCAGCATCCCTTGAATGCCCAAAGTCTCAGCAGCATCAAGACCATTGGTGCCGAGAGTCACAAGATTGTTCATCCCGTTGGTTCCAAGACTGTAAAGGTTGTTCATGCCAGTAGTAGCAATAGCTGTATTAGCATCAAAGCCTGACTCACCTAGCTGGGTGAGGTTGTCCATGCCGGTGACACCAAGGGTCACCATGCCGTCAACAAAGGGGGTGTAATCAACGTTACCTAGCGCCTCATATCCGGCGGCGGCGGAGTCAGCAAACGCACCATAGAGCGCCTGTTGAGTATTGGCGTCAGCATTGATGCGAGCCAAATCTACTCGCGAGTTGTATCGCGCCATCGTCTTGGTGGAGTCGGTTTGCATCCACATCATCCCCAGATTGCTGATCGGGGCGGCAAGTATAGAAGCCCATTGAATCGCAATAGATTGCTGTGGTATCGGCTGTACAGTGGGTGTCTGAGTTAATGCAAGCGCCATCACAGCGGCACTCGCAGCTTGCCCATCCCCAGCAGACGCTATAGCAGACAACGCATCAAACTTCGCTTGCGCGGCAGAAGCATTAGCTTGAGCCGCTTTTTCTACCGCTTCGTAATATTGCGAGGTTGTCGAAGAACATGCCGACAAAGTTACCGCACAAAGCAACGCAAGAATAAATTTCATGGATTATCTCCTAACTAATGTAAGGGGCATATGCGCCTACACCGCGCTTGATATAAGGTTTATTAAACATGTTTCTCGCAACTGGGGCAAGGCTGCCTACTCCACCGCCCATAGCTTTAGCCAAAACTTTACCTGATGTGCGGATAGGTGTTTTTAAAAATTCTTCTAGGCCCTCAAGGTCCGCTTCCGGGTTATCTAAGTAAAGATAGTGGTAACGAATGTCGGGTTTATTGCTTTTGCGTAAAAACCCTCCCTTGCTCTGGTCTTCTTGAATAAGTGGTAGGCCCCCGGTATTAGTGGTTTTGTCTACCGGGTCTAATCTAAGATTAAAACGTTTGGCAATCTCTTTAAAGTGGTTTAAATACTCATTGTCATACTGACTGTGAGGTTTTCCTGCTTTTTGCCCGGAGCCTTTTGTTGTAGTAAGAGCTAACCCCTTTAAATCGTCCTCTAAAGCTTCCTTTAACGCGGCTTGTATCGCCGCTTTATGCCACTGCGTTCTAAAAGGCGCAAAAGGAATACCTTTTATTCCGGTTTCTGCATCCCCAAAGCGAGGATCATATATATCTCTATATGTTCTATCACTTAACTCAGGATAAGACCGTCGCATTTGTTCAATTTTTCTAAGTTGAAACTCATCCCCAAAAGAACTTGTTGTGACAGAGGAGTCATTAATGATGTATGACGGTAAAATAAAATCAAGCTCTCTTACGTCGGCATTAAAGGCTTCTAGCGTCTTAAACGCTTGTAACTCTGGGTCTGTATCAATTTGTGATAAAGCTTTTCGCAAATCATCATCAATGTTTTTTAAACCCGCTTGTGTGACCTCTTCTGAAGTCCCTTGCTTTTTAGCTCTTTCTACAAAAGCTTCTTTAAATTTGTTAAATATTGCGGTTATTGTTTGGGCAGTAGCCGGTTTAGCAATCTGCTCATTATAATTTTCAACTTTTACTTCACGGGACCCGTAGTTCCTATCTCTTCCTAGATACATCCCGTCTTTCAAAAGCCGACGTACACGAGCCTGTAAAAGCCTACCTTGATTAGCTTTTGCTCTTTGATGAGTACCTGATTGAATTTCTTCAATAACTTTAGTTGGCCTCATAAAACCATCGTCTTCAGCAAACGTTCTTTCAGAGTACCGAACCCAACCAAAATTATTTTTAGACATGCCGTGATCTTCCGGTAAATCAAGTTCACGGCCTATTTCATCTACAAAACGACGGTCTGGGTCTGTTACAAATTCTATTGTTCCTGTGTTTCGTGGTTTACTACTGTCTGCTAATATCGGTAAGTCTTCTTCAGCAATCCCATACCTAAAGTCTAATTGTAGATTTTTTGCTTTCCCTGTCTCTAACTGCCTTATGGGGACACTTCTTTTTTCTAGCTCAAAAACAATGTCGGCTTTGGTAACGTTCTTCCGGCCACGTAACCATGACAAAATATTGCTTAACTCTAATTCTTCTGCCGAACTTGTCTTTTGAAGAAGCTCGGCATAACGATCTCCGCTGGTAGGCCCACTTTTACCATCTCCAATTTTTTCTTGTTTTAAATTTCTAGCGTTAACTAAAAGCTTGCTTTCAAAGGAGCCTATGTTGGTGTTAAAGGGTAAATCGCCTACTAAACTGCCCATGTCTATTGGTAAAGTAAGGTTTTCACTTTTCAATAAATCTTGTGTAGCACCCAGAGCCCGCGTATCTCCCGCAGGGGGAGGAAAACCATACCCCTCTTGAGCTTTACCTACATAATCAGCGAAGTCCAAATCTCTTATGCCTTTTTCTAAGATTTTTCTTCGCGTTGCATATATTTCAGGCATCGAAAGCTCTTCAAAAAGAGCAGGTATTGTTAACTTTAGTTGCTGGCCTAACTCTTCCGGTGAAAGCCTGCCCCCCGCTTGTTCTGTTTGGCTACGTGTTCGCGCCAATTCTTTAAGTTCTTGCGCCTGCGGAGATATTTTTCCGGCAAAAGGAAGCTCGGGGTCCGTGGTCAATGCTCCTTCTGGCAGCACTAAACCTTCTTTATGGTTTGCATAAGATTGAAGGGCAAACGCAAAATTTTTAAGCCCCGGATTTCCATATGAGGAAACGTCATAAACAGATGACTCAAGTTTTATGGGAGGAGCATCCTCGTCCCTGCTGTAATTTTTTTGAGCCCTAATGTAAAAAACTTTGTTTAACGGGTCATATTGCACAGAGGGGGACATGTAGTCCCAATCACCTACATCCGGTATTGATGTAGTTGGAAGAACTGGTATTTTTCTGGCTTCGGGATAAGCCTCAAAAAATTTATCGAAATCAATAAGATCCTCTAAAGCAGCAAAACTTGTTTGTTTAGCTCCTAGATCTTTGGTGATTTCACTAACAACCGCCCGCGTGGATCTTGGTAACTCGTCAAATTTTGAGTCGATCTCGGTAGGACCTTGTTCCATATAATATTTTTTTATTAAACCTGTCGGGCCGCCCTTTTCTAAATCTTCTTTTAAGGTAAGGCCGCCCTTTCCACTAAAAGGCGTGGCTACAACAAATTTGTTTTCCGTGGTCCGTGAAGCTCCCGTTCTTTTGTTAATTCTTGTATCCGATTTACCTTTTCTAGCTAAATCTTCAGCTTCTCTAGCTTTATTTCCTAAAGGACCTTTAGCTTGAGAACCAAAAAGCATTCCAAAAACAGTGCCGCCTTTATCCCCCGCCATGGCAATGCTGGCGGCTGTTCCGGGGGCATTGAGCATAGGGGTCATCAGTAGGGCTTCGGAAGCCGTCACAGGGCCTCCGCTTACCGGGTCATATACTTCATCCTGACCAGACATGGCCGCTTGAGAAGACATCTGGAGCCTGCGCGATATTTCTTCTGGAAGACCGGGAAGAGAAGCAAGACCCTCCATAACAGCCTGCCGTGCCTCTGGATCACGAGCAAGACCCTTAAAATTCAGAAAAGCCTGCACCGCCTCGGGCACAGCAAGCTCTGGCTCTCCGTATTTGCCGGGCGTCACTACCCGTTCCATTTGACGGGGGTCAACAGATTCTATGAATTCTTCGCGATAAGGCTCTATAACTTCTCTGCGAACGGGCAGCAAAGAGCTCAAAAATTGACCAATACCCGACGCTTCAGGGCCTACCCCATATTCGTATTCTTTCTCGGCCTCGCCACCTTCGGCATAGCCCCTCATTTCGTAACTTTGTTCCGGGGACATATATGTTGCTTCGCCCGAACCAATCATCTCAGAAATTATTCTTTCTGCTTCCTCTTTAGTCGGGGCATTAATTTTCATGCCAAGCTCGTTGTTACGAAGATCCATTTCTTTTCCCGCAAATTCCCCATTTACCAATTCGCGGATATAATCTAAATCTAAATACTCTCTGGCTTGAATTGCTTTCTTTGCCGTGCTGGGGGACTCCGCATTTGCGGCCAACCAACCCAAAGCTAAATGTCGCGCAGCATCTCCGCGCCCATCAAGCTCTTCTTTTTCGCCGTATTTTTTTCCTAAACTGGACGCCCAATCTAAATCTTCGGCTTTCATGCCGACTAACTTAGAAATAAACGTTTCAACGCCGGGGCGGTTGTATTCCATCTAACCCGCCATGGGCATAATGCCCTGTTGCATCGTGGGCATTGGTCCGGGGGCCGTGGGCGGTGGTTGCTGAAGCCGTTGCAACGTGCGCTTTAACGCCGCCGTCTTTCGCTCACGAGACACGGCGTCTTTGATGGGTTCTTTGTATTTCATCAAAAACGACTCAATGCCATCGCCCGTAGTCTTCATGTTTTCCTTTATCAGGCTCACAATGCCGCCATTTGCCATTTGCGCGGGCGGAGGAGTGCCTTCCGCCGCTGCCGCAGCGGCTGCCGCGGCGGCTGCCTCCCGTTCACGGGCGGCGGCAATCGCGGCTTGAATTACTTCAGGGCTAATCCCCATGAAGCCTGATCCAAAAATACCCGAACCTGTATAGGGCGAAGTTGAAGCGGTGGAGGTGCCAGACGCGGCGGCTTGTTGCGCGGCGCGGCGCTCAATTTCTCTTTCCACCTCATTCTCAAAAGCGGGCTCCGCATCGCGTTGTTGGCCCCGTTGAGACATAAAAGACCCAAAATCTCCAAAGTCGGGAAGATTTACGCCGAACGCAGCGGCTATTCCTCCTGCCGGAGGTGGGGGCGTAGTGTCTGAAGGCGGAGGCGGCACATTCTCTGGCGCAGGCGTGTCCGACGTAAGATCTTTTGGCGGCGGTGTCGAAGGAGGGGGCGGTGGGGGCGGCGCATCCGCATATAAATCGGGAGCCTCGTCACTGCGGACTAAAACGTCCTCTTGCGAGTAGTATGGGGCTCGTAGATCGCCACCTGTGGGCGGGGGTCCCGAAAAAATAGGCCGACCGGACGCGGTATACCCCGGACCCATGTCGCTTGTTCCAGAGGCACTTCCGGGCTGAGAAATAGGTTGCGAAGAAACGCCATACTTCTCCGAAAAATCTTGCGATGGCGTAAAAGAACCGGCTTCTCCGTAATTGTTTAAAAAACCGTAGGCCAACTCTAAGCGGCGTCTACTTTCGGGATGCCAATCTTGGCCTTCAGTACTTAGTCCGCCCGCGCCCGTAAGCATCCAACTTGCGCCAGCAACGTCGGTGCCTTGATCCGCCGACTCGCTAAACCAATCTAAAAACCAGTTGTAGTCGTTTTCGTCAAGAACGCCCATGTCCCGCAAAGTATCTACGGCCTGTCGATTGGTGGTGCCTTGTGAAAAGCTGTACGTGCCGTTTGCATTACGTGTTAAATAATCCGGGACGAGCGGCATGTACGAAGATCCGGGAGCTACATAAGGAGTTGTTCCGGGGCCCATGTAGCCGGGAGGAAGATTTCTAAAGTTGGGTGGTACAGGCATTATCGCATTACCTCTTTTTTAAACAATTCACCAATGCCCGAAGTTACCGAGCCGCCTTGGTTAAACTGAAGTTGTCCAGCGGACAAATTTTGCAAAGACTGCTGAATCGCTGCTTGTTGTTCTGGGCTTAACGAGGCTGCCGAAGGCACTTGCCTTGGCGGCGGCGCAGGGGTTGCAGGAGATAACGTGGGAATATCCGGTATTAAACGTCGCGTGGGCGGCTCCGGTACAAACGGCGCAAAGGGAATTTCCTGCGGCGGCGACACTTGCGGTTGCGGGTAGTCCGTGGCCCGAGGAATCACCCTGTACGGAGGCGGCGACACTGGGGGTTGCGGGTAGGCCCGAGGAATCTCCCTGCCCGGAGGCGGGTTAAATGGCGGAATAACCGGAGGCGGTCCGGGCACAAAGGGAGGCGGCGGTGGTCCGGGATCGGGCGCTGGGACTGTCCTAAATGGAACCGGAGTTCCTTGGGGTCCGGGCACAAAGGGAGGCGGCATAATAGGTGGAACCGGAGTTCCTTGGTCTGAGGTTGGTATTGGTTGACGCATAGAGGGCGATGCGATATTCAACTCTTGACGAGGTAAAGACGGTGCGGCTATCTCCATGACAACGTCAGAAGCAAGGCTTGGGCCTATTGGTTTTTGTTCCGCTTGTGCCGTGCTGCTTTCGTTAGACAAAACCGGAGTCAATTGAAAATTGTCCTCGCCATATTTGGGCCCTTGGCCGCCAAAACCCAAGGTGTCCCCCGCCGTATAATCGTATGCATAAACTTGATCGCCTTCGATAAAATAATGCGTACCAGTGGTTGGTCCGCCAATACGAATATACCGGGTGCCTTGCGATGTTTCGCCCATGCCGCCAAGCATCAGTAGCTGTTTTTCACGGTCTGTAGTGACGCTGGGGTGAACGCCAAAAATACGAGCGTTGCCCCCGTCTCGCCGCGTTGCAAGTTCCTCTTCAGAAATGTGGTTGTACATCATGCCGGTTTGAGGATCTACAAAAACGCCCGAGCCATACTTACCCTTAGCATAAGGCAGTATCCCGCTGGTAAACTCATCCAACGAGTACGTCTGACGCGCTCCAAGGTCCTCGCCGCCCACAAGGCCGCGCTTGCTGTGCAGATATCGGTCTCCGCCATACTGGTTTTGAATGTCCGATTCGATCATGGCTAAAAATTCTTCGGATTGATTAAACGGCACAGCAGTTCCGCCGCCGCTTGGGTACGAGCCACCGCCACCAGTTCCGCCGACATTTCCGCCGACATTTCCGCCGGGAGTTCCACTGGGGGGCGGGGTATACGGTTGTGGGCCAGTTCCGCCGGGAGGAGTATACGGTTGTGAGCCATAGCCCCCGCCACCAGTTCCGCCCGTAGAAAAAACAGTACCAAGAGTTCCACTAGGGGGAACATAGGGTTCCGTAATCGAAGGAGTTCCACTGGGGGGAACGTACCCGTAAGCCTGCATAATTTCAGAGGCGTAAGGATTAAAAAGCGCGTTTAAAAGATCGTCGTATTGGCTAGCCATCAATGTTATCCGTAATACTGCATGGGTTTAATGTTTGCAGTTTCATCTTCCCAATAATCAGAAGGTAATTGAACAAAATTACCCTGCCTATATCGCATTAACGCCTGTGTGGTGCTATCTACCAAGTCGTCATGTTCGCCATTAGGAAACGCAGCACACTCTTCTATAACTTCTTCCGCCCAAGATTCGTCGGGGGCCCAGATCATCCCGCTCTCAAAAAGCGGAGAAACAGCAAACACCCTTGACACTTTGTCGTTTCCTCTACTAGGGGTAAAGTTTACCACAGGAATGCCCATATTTCGCAGTTCGTGCGTAAGTGGCAAACCGCTCGCCTTAGCTTCAATAATGACCGTTTCCGGTTCCCAAAACTGATACATCTCCAAAGCCATCTGTTTTAGCTCTGGAAAGTCCCAACGACCCTTCTTTGAGTCCAAAAGAATTAAATTTGCTACAGCTCCCTCGTCAGGGTAAAAAACACCCCACGTAGTAATGGCACTGTAGTCCGCCCTAGTGCTTTTAGAAAACGCCGTATCGTAGCTTTGGATAATGTACTGAAGCTGCGGGACCGTGGGCTTGTCCCAAATTTGCCACCACTCTCGTTTAATAATCGCAGTCTCATCGCCCGTCGGGTTCTGCTGGTACTGCGCATTCCACTTCGGCCCCGGAATGGACGCCTTAACCGCCTGCATTTCCTCAAATGACCAAAATTCTGGCCAAAGTGGGTCCCCAGACGGCATCTCCATAGGAAATTCGATAACTTCCCACTTGTCCGCCAGCGCGTCTCGGCCCTGCGCCCGGATCAATTGACCCGTCAAATCTTTCTCAGACCAGCGCGTCATCACCACAATAATGGCTCCGCCCGGCTGCAAACGCTGTCGAGGACCACCCGTGTACCAATCCCACGCATCATCAAAGCCATTCAACGACATCGCTGTCTGCTCAGAGTGCGGATCGTCAATAATGATCAAATCACCACCACGACCCGCCAAGTTTGAACCAACCCCCACGCCGTAGTACATGCCACCACGGGCCGTGTCCCATCTGCCCGATGCCTTGGAATCCGCCGACAGGGCCGCCTCCGGGAACATTTCAAGATAATCTTCGCGCTCCAGAAGGTTCTTCACCTTTCGGCCAAAGTTAACCGCAAGCTCCGTAGTGTGCGTTGCCTGAATAATTTTCATCGCAGGCTTTTTTCCGATCATCCACGCAGGGAACAAAAAGCTGGCAAATTCTGACTTGGTGTGTCGAGGCGGCATGTTGATGATCAGGCGCTTTAACTCGCCGTTGGCCACCCGTTCAAGCTTCTCGGCCATGATCTTATGGTGTCGCCCTGCAATGAACTCGGGCCACATGGAGCGGACAAAGCTTAGAAAGCTGTTTTGGCACGATTCGACCTTTTCAATCTGGGCCAAACGGTACTGAAGCTTCAAAAACTTCTCTTCTAACTCTTCGTCTGTGCCCAATTCAATCGACATATGAGATGGCCTTTTAATTACTTCAGAGTATTAAAGCATATAGGATACCGTAGGTTTGAAAATTTTTTAAAAATTTTTGGCCACATGTGACTCCTACGGCTAGTTTTTTTCTTTATCTGGCCACAAATGACCTTTTCTTCTGGGCTTACCCTTTTTTATCGGCTTTTTGTTCCACGTGGAACATCGATATGGTTTCACAACAGTGTTGTTTGTGAAAAACAGGCCAATTGTAGCCGCTCGCTCTGCCCGAGGCCAAAATCGCGAAAAAATCCCCCCGATCCGATCCCCAGCGGCGGCCCGACGCGATCCGGCCACGGGCCCCACGGGTCCCTGCTGACTTCCTTAAATGAACGTTATCGTCAGTTGACCGGACACGCGGCAGGGTGGGAAACCGGACACGCGTCATGACACCGGCAACGCGGCTCACGGCGCTGGGATCGCGGCCCACGGGCCGCCGTGCGTTTCGCTGGGTGCAGGGGGCGCGGCCCCCGCCCCACCTGTTACGGGTTGCGGCGGACACTTAAAGTAAATTCTAGGGGGCGTTTTTCGAGTCTCTCCCGCCGACCGGTCGGAAACCCGCGTAAACACTGGGGGGCAGGTATGCGACCAGGGCGAATCGGCAGCTTGAATGCCCCCCATGCCAAAAAGCAAAAACTGACGGCGGCGGCGCGGTAATGGCACGGGGCGTGACAATTGGAGAATCCCTCCCAGATCGGGCACAAAAAACCCCGCACGGGGCGGGGTTCGGGTACTGGTTCGGCAGCAGGTCAGATTCGTTCTGGTCCGGT